>ERZ1643250.1393-NODE-1393-length-20762-cov-6.256628_pt1 | contig 20762 bp, 11 predicted proteins | sample MGYA00579262_ERZ1643250 | MGnify/ENA primary metagenome ERZ1643250 (study PRJEB29033, sample SAMEA4952265) | chicken gut metagenome | biome: Broiler Chicken; feature: Gastrointestinal Tract; material: Caecum | place: Ireland | collected 2018 | study: Broiler... | reverse complement strand
GAGCTGTTCGACGACCACGTGAGGCGGACGTACCTCGCCTGCACGGGAGTTTCGAGCGTGATGGAATTTACGCTGCCCGTCGAAGGGTCGAAGGTGTATTCCGTGCTCTCTACAATCGTCGTCCAGTCGGTGCCGTTGAGGCTCACTGAGATTTCTATCTGCTGGGTGCGCACTTCCCACGTAAGCAGGGGCGGCAGATGCATTACTATGTTGGATACCGAATACTCACCGGCAAGGTCTACGATAAGGAAGGCGCCGTCGCAATCGGAGGGAGCAGTTTCCCAATAGGTGTTTACGTTGCCGTCGACGAGGTTTGTAGGCCCGTATACATCGAAGTATTCGGTGGAATCTATTACCGCCTTGTTTGTCGAAAGCGAGCAGGGATATATTTCGATTTCAGAAATTTCGAGCGTCTCCTGACCGGTCATGCCGTCTACGCGGAAGAAGCGGAGCTGAAGCGCGGAGCTTACGAGGGTTGAAGAGAGCCTGATATCGAAGTAGTTGCCCGTTGCGGGGGTTGCCGTGTAGCTTGCCGCGGATAAGCTGCGCGCGAAATTGCCGCCCTCTTCCCTGCGGTTGAACACGCTCACGCTCAAATCGTAAACGTATGCATTGTCCTCTGCGAGGTAAATTCTCACAACGCTCACCGCGCCCGCTTCGAGCTGCTCGCCGAAGTCGAGAGTGACCGCCGCAAACTCGTCCTCCTCGCCCGTCCAAGTCTTGGCGGAGAATACAGTCGATTTGTCGCCGTCGAAGGCGTTGGATATGGGATTCTCTTCGCTGTCGAAGGGGCCGCTGCCGTCGTCGTAGGGGTCGGTCGCCCTAGTGCCCGCGCCGTGGGTTACGGAAGCGGTTACAGTGCTCAAATCGCGGGCTTCGCCCATGTAAGCTTCCTGTATGTCAAGAATGGCGAAATCGGGAACTTCGAGTCCGTGCTGAACCTTGGTTTCAACGACTGTCTTTTCAACGTCCTCCGTAGTGAGCGCAAGGTTGTAGGGCAGAGCCACGCCCGCTCCGAACAGCTCGTACTGAGTTTTTTCAACGGTGACGCCGCTGACGTACGTGTTGGTGGAAAGGCTGATATCCTCCGCGCTCTCCGCCTGCGCGCCCTCTATTTCAAGTCCGCGTATGGTTACATCCGAGATATTCTTTTCGGCGCTCTCGCCGTTCATGCGGCAGACTACGCTGTCCGCCATGGAGAGAACGCGGATATTTTCGAACAGAACGTCAGAAATTGTGCCGCGCTCCTCAGATTCCGACCAGTCGGCGTTGTAGGCAATCGTCATGTCGATGAGATAGTCCTCAAGCCCGTCGAGCTGGTTGTCGCCGAGGGTGCGGGCGTCCTCCACCGTTATGCTCTGGTAGGTTACGTCGGATATGTCGGCGTCGTCGGCGTTGTGGATGCTCATAACCGCCTTGTGGTATGCGTGAACGACGGTTATATTTTTAAAGGTTATGCCGCTCATCGTCTCGCCGTTGGTTTCGTACCCGACCTCCATGCTCTGGGCGAGGTCTGTCCATACGACCACGTTGTCGAATGTGATATCCGAGGTACTGCCGCGGTCGTTGTTCTTGACTACGAGCGTATCGTCCCACGTGCGGACGAAGCCGCCCTTTACGTTTACGTTGGAGCACGACTGAACGGAGATGCCGTCGCCGTTGCCGCGCGCGGTGATTATTTTGAGGTTGTTTATGTTGACGTTTTCGCTGTGGTAGAGCGTAACCGCCCAGCCTGCAGGGTCAAGGAGGGCAATGCCCTCTATCGTGACGTTGTTGCAGTAGCGTATTTCGATGGGGAGCGTGTATTCGGAGTCGCTGCGCCTGTCGTAAATTTCGCCGCTGATTATGCCCCTGCCGCGTATCGTTATGTTTTCGAGACTCTCGGCGCGAATCTGGCCGTAAACGTATGCGCCGCCCGCAAGATACAGAGTCTGTCCGCTCTGCATGGGAATGGCGCTCGCCGAATATACGCCGGGACCTATATATATGGTGTCCTCGGGGACGTTGTCCTCTGTTATGGGGTCTTCCTCGATGGGGTTCGCGAAGATATGAAGGGCGTTGTCGGCCGCGTCCTCCACCGTCCCGTCGTTGTATTCGAGCACGTAATTCGCGGAGTATTCGAGGTCGAACTCAATCACGTTGCCGTTTACTTCGGGCTCAACGCCGTAGGAGAGCGGGCGCACCACCACGTCGGTAAGGCTGGTCGCGCCGTTAATTTCAACGCGCATGTGCACAGTGCCCTCGAAATCGAAGGATACGACCTGGTTGTAGTCCTGCGAATAGGTGAAACTGAAAATGCGGTTGTGGTTTACGCGGGTGTCGTAAACGAACAGTTCCTCGTCCTCGACGTAGGCGTTGAGTTTGGAGGAGCTCTCCATAAGTCCGGGGCCCTCGTACACGGTAAGCTTTGTTTCGGTTACCGTTCTTTCGGGCTGTTCAATCGTCGGAGCGTCGGTCGAAGGGTCGGTCCCCGGATTGGGGTCGGGGCCGGGCTCGTCGGGGCCGCACGCGCCGAAAACGAACGTGCCGCAGAGGGCAGCGGCCGTGAGTAAACTTGCGATAATGCGTTTGAATTTCATAAAACCACCTTATTCCTTAAAAATTTTTTATGGGCAGTCATTTATTGCCGTGGAGAAGTTTGCCGATTTTTATTATTTATTATCTTGTTCTGCGCGGGGTGTGCCGCCGTTTGCCGTTCGGGGGATTGCCGCGCCGCTATTTTGCGGAAACTATTTCAACCGCGATATCGTCGCCGAACTGCGAGAGATATTCGTCGGTGCGGCTCGATACGAAGCTTGCGCCCGTGACGGTGAAACTTTCGTCCTGAACGAAAGTGAAGTTTCGAAGGTATTCTTCACCCGTGGACGTAAAGGAACATTCCTCCTCCGTAGGGCGGCCGCCCGCGAGGGCTATGTTTTTTACCGTTACGTTGTCTACGTAGTGGTTGCTCTCGAAGCCTATGCGCGAATCGTAGCACCCGCCCATCACGGCGGTAAACCTGCGCGCAGATATCACGTTTACGTTTTCCACCGTAACCCCGTCGACGTTGCCGAGCGGGGTCGGGTCGGTGTGCTGGTCAGACCACGTGGGGGAATACAGCACGCGGAAGTCGATTATTCCCGCGCCGTCGGCGGCGTTTCTGCCGTCCTCTACCGTTATGTTGCGCCATACGACGTTCTTTATTTCGGCGTTGTTGGCGTTGTGTATGCTCATCACCGCGAGGTTCATGGCGTGAAGCACGGTTATGTTGTCGAAGGTTATATTTTCAAACTTTTCGCCCACCGTTTCGTAGCCGAGTTCCATGCTCTGAGCAAGGTCTGTCCACACGGTGCAGTTCGTGAACGTTATGTTTTCCGTTTCGCCGAATACCTTTCTGTCGTCCCAGCGGGGATAATTTTTAACGACGAGCGAATCGTCCCAACTGCGCACAAAGCAGCCGTCTACCTCTATGTTTTTGCACGATTGCAGAGAGATTCCGTCGCCGTTCGAGCGCGAGGAGATTATCTTTACGTCGTCAATCTTCGAATCTTCGATAAAGTAGAAATTTACGCACCAGCCTGCGGGGTCGAGCACGAAAAACTGTTTTAAAATAACGTTCGAGCAGTAGTTGAACTCGAGGGGAACGGTTACCGTGCCCGCGTTTGCGTCGCGCTCGAACGCGCTGCCGTCTATCACGCCCCTGCCCGCTATCATGATATTTTCGGCATTGTTCGCCGAAAATTTTGCACGGACTACCGCGCCGTCCTCCAGATATACGAGGGTGTCGGACGAGAGGGTTACGACGTTATTATCCGAAATGCGTTCGTCGTTTTCGGCGGTATGCAGCCCCGCTTCGAACACCATTACGTTTTTATAGCCCGAAATATCGGCCGCGCCGTCTGATTCGTCGTAGTCGCTGACAAAGAAGTGAATGGCGTCGTACGCCTCGCCGTTGACTTCGAGGACGTATTCGCCGGCGCTTGAAAAGGTGAAAGTAAGCTCGTTTTCTTCGATGTTAGCAATGGGGGTTATCTTTGCCGAAAGCGGACGGACGACGGAGGAATAGTTTATCTCCGTCTGAGGCCTGACGGTAACGGTTGCCGTGCCGTCGAGCTCCAGAAGGCACACTCCGTTTTGCACCCTGCGGTAATTGTTGGCCGTCCAGCTCTGCGAGGTGTTCACCATAACCGAATATACGGGAATTTCTTCGCCGTTTATACAAACTTCGGCGCCCGAATAGCGCTCGACGCCCTCGGGTATATCGTAAACACGCACTCTGTTGGTTTTTGCCGTGCCCGTCACGTCATCCCCGCCATCGCCGGGCGTGCCGCCTTCGGCACACCCGGCAGCCATGGAGAATATGGAGAAACATATGACTAAAATCGAAATTAATATTTTTTTAAAATTTTTCATGACCTTAAATATAAACAATAGCTCAATTGACTGCGGCATATATGCGGGGTAATTTAAACTTTATCCGCAATTTAAGCCGTAAGGAGTTACGAGATTTTAATTGCCAGCTTTTTATCGTACACGGCAGATTTTGTGAGGTCTATGCCGAAGCTGACCGTATTTTCGCCGCCCTTATAGGGTACGGCAATCTCCTTGCCGCAGAACGAACATACCGCAAATTTGCGCCTGCCGTAGTCGCATACCCTTATTATGTCTGCGGTGAAAGTATCTTCGTCGGTTACCGAGAACTCGTAGAATTTAAGCTCCATATCTTCGCCGAAAATCTTTCTGTCGCTCGCGCCGAGCAGGCGCTTGAGTACGGGATAGAGGCAGGTTATCTTGGTTCCGCCCACGTCGATGTCTATGTCGAAAGCTCTCTTTTCCTCTTCCGGAAGAGCTTCGCGCGATTTTTTGTCGAGCGGGCGCTTTATGAGCTTTACGTCGACGACGTTCTCCGTGCTGAGGGCGGAAACCTCCTCCGCGCCCTTAAACGTCGCCATATGCCAGTCGATATCGATATCGGCGTATCCGCCGACCTCTTCGGCAAACAGCGCGTAGAATTTTACGCCGCCGACCTCTATGCGCGCAAGGTATCCCTCTTTGAGCTTTTCACACTCGAGCACCTTCGCCCTCTGCGTGCCGCCGGGCAATACGGCGTATGAAGGGAGCACCATATCGTACCCTCCCGCAAGCGATGAGAGAGCGGGCGGAAGCGCGAACTCCGCCGTGCCGATTTGCAGTTTGCCGCCCTTTGCGACAACGGGGATGTCGTTGTACGAAACATAGCGGTTTGAGATGCATACCTCCGTTTCCTTGTCGAAGTAGTGCACCTTGTTAAAATTAATGGTTACCTTTATTTTGTCGCCGCTCACGTAAGGGCTTGCGCCCTCGGTTTTGATGACTGCGGGATAAATTCCGTTTTCGTAGTCGGTTGCGCCGTTCACCGCAAAGTCGCAGTACAAAAGTGTTTCGCGGCCGAGCATTTCAGTGTTGGTTATCACGCACTCCGCGCCTTCGTCCGATATTACGAAATCTTCGGGACGGACGCCCATTGTGACCGTTTTGCCGAGATACTTCTTTTCAAACTTCTTTACATCTTCCGCCGAAAATTCAAGTTTCAGCCCGCCCGCGAACGTTACGGAGGCAGTTTCGCCGTCGACGTTTACAACCGCGTCGAGGAAGTTCATCGAGGGCGTTCCGATAAAGCCTGCGACGAACAGATTTGCTGGATATTCGTAGAGGTTGGCGGGCGTATCAATCTGCTGAATCGTGCCCTTTTTCATGACGACGATTCTGTCGCCCATGGTCATAGCCTCTACCTGGTCGTGTGTTACGTATATAAATGTCGTCTTTAACCTGTTGTGGAGCTTGGTTATTTCGCTGCGCATCTGCGTGCGGAGCTTTGCGTCGAGGTTTGACAATGGCTCGTCCAGAAGGAACACCTTGGGATTGCGAACCATCGCCCTGCCGAGCGCCACCCTCTGCCTCTGGCCGCCGCTCATCGCGCCGGGTTTTTTGCCGAGGTACTCTTCGAGCCCCAGAATTTTTGCAATCTCTATCACGCGGGTGTAGATGCGCTCGCGCCTGGTTTGCCAAAGCCTTACAGGCCATAAAAGCGAGTTGAAAAAGGGCGTGTTGAAGTTGAAAATTTTTTTTAGCCTGTGCTTAAAACCCTTTTTGGAATTTTTACCCGATGTTACGGCTTCCTTTACCTCTTCGGCCTTTTCCGCCTCTTCGTTCTTCTCTTCGGTAAGCTTTTTGCGGGGATAAACTTCTTCGGCGCGGCGCCTTATTTCGGCCTTCTCTTCCTTGGTGAGTTTGGTCATTTTGAGGGGGAAAGCCATATTGTCGGCAACGGTCATGTGCGGATAGAGCGCATAGTTCTGGAAAACCATGGCGGTATCGCGCAGTTTGCAGTCGATATCGTTTACGACGACGTCGTCTATTTTAAGTTCGCCCGCGGAAATCTCCTCGAGCCCCGCAATCATGCGCAGCACCGTCGACTTGCCGCAGCCGGAGGGGCCGACGAACACGATGAACTCCTTGTCGTCAATCTCCATAGAGAAGTCGTTCACCGCCTTGGTGCCGTTTGGATAAACTTTATAAATATTCTTTAAACTCAGACTTGCCATAGCCGTTCCTCGCACTCACATTTATAGTTACATTTTAACAATATTTGTTAATTTCTTCAATGCGGTAAAACTGTTAAGAGGTTGGAAAAACTGCTATTGAATTATCGATTGGAGCGTATCAATGTAAAATTTTGGTGACAGATGATGTCGCGCTATGGTGGAATCGGCAAAAAATTTGCGTGAAATACATAAAATAACGCCGCCCGCAGGCGGCGTACGCTATATAATATGGTAAAAAACAAAACAATTTTTGCCTGTTAATTTTTAACAATCGCGGCGGTTGAGAGAAAGTATCGCCTGTCCGCCGTCTGCCGAAAAGCGGAGCAGTTTTTCGCCTTCCGCCTCCTCCGCAAACAAATTTACGGCGGCGGGTGCGCGGCGCGAACGCGTTACGATATAGTAATTGCCGCCGCAGGCGTCCATACAGCAGGAATAGCGGGTGTAAAAGCCGCCGTTTTCCGTTCCGCACGCGCCGCGCGGAACTTCGACGGAAGAGAGGACGTCGAAGAACATTCCGAGCGCCTCCTCCCCTTCGAGCGATGCCGGGGCGTTGCCGCGCACGAACGCCGCCCGCACGAAGCGCGACTGCGGCGAAAAATCGCCCGGAAGCCCGAAGGCGCCCAACCCTGCGCCGTATGGCGAGAGAGAAAGCCCCTTTGCAAAGTTGTTTTGCGGCGGGCGGGCAGAGAGAGACATATAGTTTGCAAGATTTTGCATGTGGTATAAAAAGGGCGGGTTGTTGGTGAGAACGCCCGCGGGATTTTCGTACACATTCAGCCCCGAGGATGTGCACTCCACGGTGAGCGTGCGGGAACCGTCGGCGATTAGCCAGTGCAGTTCGGCGGGCGGAAGGTCGGGCGAGAAACTTTCGGGAGTGATATTTATATTTTCAAGCGCGGCCGCCGCCTCGTCGGCGCTTGCAAAGCTCCCGAGAACGTACGGAATAAATTCGAACTGTGCAAGGTTGGTTTTGCCGCTCTTCGCGGGAAAGTAGTGCGCGTTGCCGATAAAATTTAGTCCCGCGGCGCACAAACCCCTTTCGTTCATGCCGTCGAAAAAGAGCGGATAGCCGCCGGAAACAATCGCCGCGCCCACGACGGCATATTTGCGGATTGACCCACGGATATACCGCAACGAAAGGGGAAATTTGCGCGGCATTACCACCACTTCCGCGCCGTAATCGCGGTCGGCGTCGAGCGTGCGCCCGAAGAAAAAAGTTTTTGCATTATATGCTATCGCAGTGCACATAAAAACAGTATGCGCAAGATAAAAAAATTTTTTTGAGTTTATATTTATTTTTTTAATTGCACCACACATATGCCGCGACGAAACAAAAAAATGGCGCCGCATTGCGTTTGCAATGCGGCGCCATTTTTACTGACGAAAATTTATTTTACCGGCTCAGCCGAGAGATGTGAGCTTGCCCGTATTGAGGTCATACTGCCATATTGCGGAAGGGTCGTCGAAATTTTCGTTGGCAACCCAGAGCACCGTTTTTTGGGTGAGGTTGTAAACGGCGCTGTGCACGGTTACGCCGCCACCGTCGTTCCACGTTCTCCTGCCTACCGCCTGCAATATATTCATCGCCGCCTGTTCGTCCTTCACCACACCGCCGACTGCCGAGAGCTGCGAATTTATGTAATCGTACCTGTCGGCGCCCTGCGCCGCGTCGTCGGACTCGCCGTCGTAATAGCCGGGCGTTATAATGAAGTTGGTGATTGTCTGGAAGTCGAATTCGGAATCTTCGAGCAGCTCGTCGTACATGGGGTCGTCGTTATAGATGACGTTGAGCGTGCGCGCGGAACCGTCGTTGTCCTCAGAGTCGGTCACGCCCTCGGCGGGCACCCACTCCAGAATGGCGCTCCTGCCGCTCGCGTCGGCTATCATATAGTGGAAAGAGGTGTTCGCCGAATCGTGGAGGTTATAGTTTTGTATCAGCTCCACCGCCTCGTCCACGTCGTCGGCATAGTCGAGCACGAGGCGGAGCATGGTCGTGGAAGTAATGTTATCCTTAGCCGCGTCCTGCTGGTTCGTGGATACGGTGTCCTTACCCTGGTAGGACATATATATGCCGCAGCTTACGCCCGCGTCGTTTATCCCGTCGAGCGGGGCATAGGGCGAAGCAAGGCAGGTCACTTTGTCTAAAAGCCCCTCCACGTCGCCGTTTATATCAACGCCCACGTAGTTCAAATCTACAGTGGAGAAAGATTTGTGCCTGCCATCGCCTGGGTCGCATATGGTGAGGCATACGTTGGTTTTGTTGAAGTCGTAGTTTCTGGCGAAGAGTATGTCGCCGTTTTCGGCCTTTGCAATGAAGGAAGAGCAGCCGATGTCCGTTTCGCCAATCTCCATATTTATAAGACCGCGTGTAATGTTGCCCGTTATAAAATCGATAAGCTCGCTGTCGCACGAAGCTCCGCCCTGCGCGAGGAACTCGTCGAAATAGAAATCGCCCATAACCTCCATGCTGTAAACAGAGCCCTCTTTGTTGTCGTCGTTGCGGGCGCGCAGGTGCGTGAACGTGCGCAGAGTTTCAATCTCGTACGCCCATTCCCATGCGAACGCTATGCCGAGGCAGCCGAGCGCGAAAATAATTACCGCGAGCACTATGCACAGCACGCGCCACCAGATTTTGCGTTTTTTCTTTGTCGTTTCCATTGACCTTTTTTGTTCTCCTTAAAAAATAAAATTTACCCCGCGAAAGGCTATCCCCGGCGGGTCATTCATGAGGGCGCAAAGCCGCGCACCCCGATTTACCTGCCGTTTTTTATAAGCCCTTCGTAATACGTTTCGAGGTTGGAGGCGATTGAATAGAGCGATTTATAGAGAATAATCCTTTCGGGCTCCGTCAAATCTTTGCCCGCTGCGCTGACTGCCGCCGACGCGCGTACGTTTATGAATTCGCACAGCTTTTTCCCCTCGTCGGTGAGCTGGATTTCGGCATTATACGCCCCCGCGGGATAGGTAATATATCCCTTTTCTTTGAGAAGGGAGAGCGCGCGGGAAATTGCCGCCTTGTCTTCGGAGGTGAGCCTGCACAGCTCCACCGCCGTTACGGGCGAAAGCCCCGCAAAGTATATGCACATGACGTGAATGGCTTTGAGGCCGTACGACTCCATCTCGAACAGCTTTATCTTTTGAACGAGCTTGCCGAGCTTTAAAATCGTAACGGTGAAATTTTCGAACCTTCCGTCCATATCTTCCGCTCCTTTTGCAAATGCAGGTAAAATTGATTAATCAACATCGGAGATTATAGCCGCTTTTTTTGCGCTTGTCAAACAAAATCGTTGATAACTCAACAAATTTCACATTTAAATCCGTGCGGCGAAAAGATAAAAAATAAATCCGTCCGCGGGCTCCTTTAAGAGCCCGCGGACGGACGATAAATTTATGTTATTTAAGGGATATATGGGCATCAATTAAGTTTTTATCAAGAAAAACAGTTTACAAAATTTTGCAGCTTGCGCGCTGAAAAAGTTTAATTAAATGCCCTGTCTATGTCTGCGGCGAGCACGCAGTCGGCAGTGGACTTATTTGTGGCGATGGGTACGTCGTATACCACCGCTATACGCAGAAGCGCGCGCACGTCGGGGTCGTGCGGGAGAGCGGTGAGCGGGTCGCAAAAGAAGATTACGGCGTCTATCTTTCCCTCGGCAAGGTGCGCGCCAATCTGCTGGTCGCCGCCGAGCGGGCCCGAAAGAAAGCCCTTTACGTCAAGCCCCGTCGCCTCGGAAACGCGGCGGGAAGTCGTGCCCGTGCCGCAGAGGTCGTATTTTGCGAGCACGTCTTTGCGCGAGAGCGCCCATGCAACCATTTCGTCCTTCTTGTTGTCGTGCGCAATAAGCGCGATATTTTTTTTATTCTGCATAGCGTTTTCCCTCTTCCGTTTTTATTCAATATTTTGAGCATGACAGAGCAAGATAAGAAAAAACAATCCCTCCGTCACGCTTCGCGTGCCACCTCCCTTAAAACAAAGTGTTAAGGGAGGCAAGAGCTCACCAAGGGTGAATTGCCCCGATTATATAACTGATTACTCTCCCTATCCCATCACGGGTTCAGAGAAGCAAGCAAGACAAGAAGTCCTATACAATCCCCATAAGACCTCGGAGATTCGAGCAGTACGCGGAGCGCGCGGAACGCCGTGAAGGAGCTTACAAAGACGTAAGTGACTGAACGGAACCGTAAGCGCGACAAAGTAATGCGAAGCATATACGAGGTCAAGCGGAGTAAATATGAAATAGGAATCAGTATGCGCGGGCGAAGATGACCACATGCTCCGCCTTTTTGCCGCATACGGCGCAGGTTTCGGCAGTTTCGCCCTCGGCATACACGCGCGCGGTGGCGGCGGTTTCGGCCTTTATTTTATCCTCGCACTCGCGGCAGCCGCACCAGCCCGCCTTTACGAAGTTGCCTCCCTCTACGCCCTTCAGAATGCCCGCCACGTCGTTTGCGTAGACGATGCGCCTGTCGCGCCTTGCCCTTGCCGCTTCGAGCATATCCTTCTGCACTGCGGAGAGCAGGTCTTTTACGGCGGCAACTATGCCGTCCAATGCGTATTCGCCCTTTTCGAGCTTGTCGCGGCGGAAGATGAGCGCCTTGCCCGCCTCTATGTCGCGGGGGCCGAGCTCTATGCGCAGGGGCACGCCCTTCATCTCCCATTCGTTGAACTTCCAGCCGGGAGAGTTATCGGAATCGTCGAGTTTTACGCGTACGCCCGCGTCCCCGAGCAGTTTTTTGACCTCGGCACACTTTTCCATTACGCCCGCCTTTTTTGCGGCGATGGGTACGATTACAACCTGAACGGGCGCGACGACGGGCGGCAGGCAGAGCCCGCGCTGGTCGCCGTGCGCCATGATAAGGGCGCCTATCAGCCTTGTGGATACGCCCCAGCTCGAGGTGTATGCGTATTTCAAAGCGCCGTCTTTATCCAGAAACTTTATGTCGAACGCCCTGGCAAAATTCTGACCGAGATAGTGCGAGGTGCCCGCCTGCAAGCTCTTGCCGTCGTGCATCATCGCCTCCATGCCGAAGGTCGCAACCGCGCCGGCGAACTTCTCCTTTTCGGTCTTTTTGCCCGTTATAACGGGAATGGCGAGGCAGTTTTCGGCGAACTCCTTATAGACGTTCAGCATCTTTATGGTCTCTTCGAGCGCCTCCTCCTCGGTGGCGTGGGCGGTGTGCCCCTCCTGCCACAAAAATTCGGAGGTGCGCAGGAAAGGTCGGGTCGTCTTTTCCCAGCGCATTACGTTTGCCCACTGGTTCATGAGCACGGGCAAATCGCGGTACGACTGTATCCACTTTGAATACATGTTGCCGAATATGGTTTCGGACGTGGGACGTATTACGAGCGGTTCCGAAAGTTCCTCGCCGCCCGCGTGGGTGACCACCGCCACTTCGGGCGCGAAGCCCTCGACATGCTCCTTTTCTTTGGTCATGAAGCTCATGGGAATGAGGAGCGGGAAGTATGCGTTTTCGTGTCCCGTCTCCTTAAAGCGCCTGTCGAGCTCCTTCTGAATGTTCTCCCATATGGCGTATCCGTAGGGGCGGATTACCATAGTGCCCTTTACGGGGCCGTAATCTACCAGCTTGGTCTTTAACACCACGTCGGTGTACCACTGGGGGAAATCGCTCTCTATATCTGCAATCTGAGCTACAAACTGATTGTCATTTGCCATGCAAAAAAACCTCTGGTTATCGTAAACTATGCAATGATTATAGCACAAGCGCCGTTAAGCCGCAAATGATTTAAAGAGGGCAAAAAAATTAAAATGCGCGCGGGGCAAATATTTTTTGCGAATATACTTGTGTTCGGGCGGCTAAAAATGTATAATGTAATAGAATATGGCAGATATGGATATCAGAAAACTTAAAAGCGGAACGGACGTGCGCGGCGTTGCCTCGCCCATACTCGGCAGGAAAGTTACTTTAACCTGCGACGCGGCGGAGCTGATTGCGCGCGCCTTCTGCACATGGCTTGCACGCAGGACGGGAAAAGATACCCTTAAAATAGCCGTCGGGAACGACAGCAGAATTACCGCGGGCGAACTTGTGGCGGCATTTGAAAAGGGCGCGGCGGAGAGCGGCGCCGAGGTGTTTTACACGGGGCTTTCGTCCACCCCCTCCATGTTCATGATTTTGCAGGACAAAGGCAGGGCGTACGACGGCTCGGTTATGGTTACGGCCTCGCACCTGCCCGCAGACAGGAACGGACTTAAATTTTTTACGCCCGAGGGCGGGCTCGAAGGCGGCGACGTCGACGAGATACTCGAAATCGCGGCGAAAGGCGTATTTACAGAAGGAAAGGGCGGCGTGCACGGCGACTATTTCATGGACGAATACAGCGCGCAGCTTGCAGAGCGCGTGAGAAAGGCGTGCGGCAGCGAAAAGCCGCTTGAAGGCAAGAAGATTATAGTCGACGCGGGCAACGGCGCGGGCGGATTTTTTACCGAAAAGGTTTTGAAGCCGCTGGGCGCGAACACAGACGGCAGCCTATACCTCGAACCCGACGGAACGTTCCCCCACCACGCGCCCAACCCCGAAGATAAGGTTGCGATATCGGCGCTTAAAAAGGCCGTGCTCGAAAACCACGCCGACCTGGGCATAATATTCGACACCGACGTCGACCGCGCGGGCGCCGTGGACGTAAAGGGCGAAGAGATAAACAGAAACAGGCTGATAGCGCTCGTTTCGGCAAGGCTGCTCGAAAAGAGGCCGGGCACTATTGTAACCGACTCGGTGACGAGCGACGGGCTTACGAAATTCATCGAAGAGCGAGGCGGAAAACACCACCGCTACATGCGCGGATACCGCAACGTGATTGACGAGTGCAAGAGGCTGAACGACGCGGGCGAATACTCGCCCCTCGCCGTGGAAACTTCGGGGCACTGCGCCTTTAAAGACAACTACTTTTTAGACGACGGGGCGTACCTCGTAACCGAAATACTGATAATACTTGCAGAGCAGCTTAAAAAGGGGCAGCGGCTTGCCGACCTTATAAAGGGTCTGGAAGAGCCCGCCGAGGCGGCGGAGATAAGGCTGCCGATAAACTGCGACGACTTCCGCGAATACGGAAAAACAGTGCTCGAAAAGGTGGCGGAAAGCGCGCCTGCGATAAGCGGCGCGAATGTTGCGCCGAACAACTACGAGGGCGTGAGGATAAACTTCGACAAGGAGCACGGCGACGGCTGGATACTTATAAGGCTGAGCCTGCACGAGGCGATAATGCCTATAAACACCGAATCGAACGAAAAGGGCGGCTGCGAAAAGATGGCGAAAGCCCTGCTTGAAATTATAGGCGGGTTTGAAAAGCTCGACTGCGCCGCGCTTGGAAATTTTATTTCAAAATAAGAAGGGCGGCTTTGCCGCATACTTGATAAAAAGGGCGCGCTGCGGCCGCATAATTTACCGAAACCATTCCGCAAGGCTATACGCTTTGGGAAAATCATAAACCAAAAGCTTTAAAAAATACATTCAAAGGAGATTTTATTATGTCTGTTCAGCAGAAAAGCGTAGACACGATAAGGATTATTTCTTCCGAGGCTATCCAGAAAGCAAATTCAGGACACCCCGGCATTTGCATAGGCGCGGCGCCTATAGGCTTCGAACTTTTCAGCGATTTTTTGAGATTCAGCTACAAAAACCCCAAGTGGGACAACCGCGACAGGTTCGTGCTTTCGGCAGGTCACGGCTCGATGCTGCTTTACAGCCTTTTACACCTCTTCGGGTACGACCTGACGATGGACGACATAAAAAATTTCCGTCAGCTCGGCTCCAGAACGCCCGGTCACCCCGAATACGGCAAGACCGCCGGCGTCGAGACTTCGACAGGCCCCCTCGGACAGGGACTTGGCAACGCAGTCGGCATGGCCGTTGCCGAGGCATACCTTGCGGCTAAATTCAACAAGCCCGAGTTCCCCGTGGTCGACCACTTCACCTACTGCCTCTGCGGCGACGGCTGCTTAGAGGAGGGCATAGGGTACGAGTCGTGCTCGTTTGCGGGAGCGCAGAAGCTGGGCAAGCTCATTTTATTGTACGACAGCAACAACATGACGATTGAGGGCAACATAGACTGCACCTTCAGCGAGGACATCCCCACGAGATTTGCCGCACAGGGCTGGCAGGTGCTGCGCGTCGACGACGCCAACAACCTCCTCCTTCTCCGCGCGGCGATAAAGAAGGCGCAGAGCGATTTGACGCGCCCCACCGTTATCATATGCAAAACGGTTATCGGCTACGGCTCGCCCCTTGCAGATTCGCCCGACGTGCACGGCGCGCCCATGGGCGAAGAAAACCTTGCAAAAACCAAGGAATTTTTCGGCTGGAAGGAAGAGCCCTTCACCGTGCCCGCGGACGTTAAGGAATACTGCAAAAAAATTGCCGACGAAAAACTTAAATACGAGGAAGAATGGAACGAGCTGTTTGCAAAATACGAACAGGCTTATCCCGAACTCGCCGCAGAATACAAGAGATTTATGGGCGGCATCGAACCCGACTTCAAAAAGATTGAGGGACTGTTCGACTACTCCGCGCCCGAGGCAACCCGCGCGAGCGGCGGCAAGGCGCTTGCTAAAATTTCACAGCTCATGCCCAACATAATGTCGGGCTCGGCCGACCTCGCCCCCTCCACCAAGACCGAACTTAAAGGCGCGGGATACTTCTCGCCCGAAAACAGGCTGGGCAGGAACATACACTACGGCATACGCGAGCACGCAATGGCGGCGATATGCAACGGAATTCAGTTGCACGGAGGGCTTCAGGCGCTCTGCTCCACATTCTTCTCCTTTGCAGACTATATGAAGGCGGGCATAAGAATGAGCGCGCTGATGAACATACCCGTGATATACGTTATGACGCACGACTCGATAGGCGTCGGCGAGGACGGGCCCACCCACCAGCCGATGGAACAGCTCATATCGCTGCGCTCCATACCCAATATAAAGGTATTCCGCCCCTGCGACGGCAGGGAGACGGCTGCGGCTTACGTTTCGGCGCTCACGCAGTCCAACCCCACAGCCATCGTTCTCACGAGGCAGAATCTGCCGCAGTACCCCGGCACGGGACTCAAAGCCCTGCTCGGCGGATATGTTTTAAGCGACTGCGAGGGCACGCCCGACGTTATTCTCATTGGCACGGGCTCGGAGATAGAGCTGTGCATGGGCGCGAAGGACATACTTGCCTCAAAGGGCAGGAAAGTCAGGGTCGTTTCCATGCCCTGCATGGAGGAGTTCGAGAGGCAGACGCAGGAATATAAAGACAGCGTTCTTCCCCCCGCGGTAAAGGCGCGCGTATGCGTTGAAGCGGCTTCGCACTTTGCATGGTACAAGTACAGCGGCGACTGCGGAGAGGTTATAGCGATGCACTCCTTCGGAACCTCCGGCCCCGCAAAACAGCTCTTCGAATATTTCGGCTTCACCAAAGAAAACGTTGCCGAAAAGGCAGAGCTTTCGATAAGCAAGGCCGCGGCGCAGTTCAACGCGTATGCGGCGGCTGTTAAAGCATCTGAAAAGAAATAAAACTTACGCTACGGCTGAAAAGAAATAAGATTTACGCTGTTGTAAGGGGCGGGCGCGTGCGCCCGCCCCTTTATTAAAACAAGGGGGTGATATTTTGGATATTGAAAAACTCTTTTTGAAAAGGCAGTCCACAAGGAAATATTCGTCCGAAAAGGTGGCCGACGGGGAACTTGAAAGAATTTGCAGGCTGGGGGCTTTGGCGCCCTCGGCGAAAAATTCTCAGCCGTGGAAAATGTTTGCCGTAAACGGCGAAAAAGCAAAAGAATTTTCTGCCTGCGTGCAGATGCTCGGCGCGAACAAGTGGGCGAGCGGCTGCCCCGCCTTTATCGCGATAGAGCTCAACCGCAGCAAGTTCGACGAAAAGATTGCCGAGCGCTTTACCTTTGCCGACTTTGCGGGCAACGATATAGGCCTGCTCACGGCGTATATCACGCTCGCCGCGGAGGACATGGGCTTGCAGACGTGCATCCTCGGCATACGAAACGAAAAGGAAATCGCCGGATTTTTGGGCGAGCCCGAAGGCTCGCGCTTTCCGCTGGTGATTGCCGTGGGACACGCCGAAGAGGGATACGAAATACGCCCCAAAGACAGAAAGCCGTTTGAGGACGTGTTTAAGCTTATAAAATAGGCAGAAAAGCATTTTGATATACTTAAATATTGAATATAAACCGGCCGCGGGCGCAAATTTTGCGCCCGCGGCTTTATACGTTTTGCCCGATTAAATTATTTAATATATGCCTATATGCGCGGCTGCGCACACTTTCAGCCGTGCACCAACGGTGCCACGGCTTTTATTCTGCCTTGGAGGCGTTTTCGCGGGCGGTTGCCAGCATCAGCTTGATTCTGTTCTCCTGGTTTACGCGCGTTGCCGAAGGGTCGTAGTCCACCGCCACGATGTTCTCGTTCTGATAGAGATTTTTGAGCGTGCGGATTGCACCCTTGCCCGCAATATGGTTGGGCAGGCAGCCGAATGGCTGGGCGCACACGATATTCTCCGTGCCCGTTTCGGCGAGCGCCGCCATCTCGGCGGGAATGAGCCAGCCCTCGCCCATCTTTACACCCTGGTTTAAAACCTTGTCGGCGCACCTCCTAAGATGCTCGAAGTCGTGAATGGGCTCGAACGTGCCCTCCCTTTCAAACAATTTTATAATATTTTTCTGCATACGGTGCAGAATTGAATACAAAATTTTGTTCGCCGCGTAAAAAAGACCCTTTTTGCCGTAAAGGTCGCCGTCGTTGATGTTGTTGACCACGCAATAGAGCACGTAGTCCATCAGCACGGGCACGACGGGCTCGCAGTCCTCGGAGAGCAAAAATTCCTCCAGGTGGTTGTTGCCCAGCGCCGAATACTTTACGTAAATTTCGCCGACGATGCCCACCTTTACCTTTTTGATGTTTTTGCGGGGCACGGCGGCAAACGCCGCGATAATATGCCCGATGACCTTTTTGTAGCGCGCGTAGCCGCTCTTTTCAAACTTCGAGAGCACATAGTCCATGAGCTCGTCGCGCACCTTGTCTGCGGCGCCCTCCCGCTCTTCGTAAGGTTTGGTCTGGTTGTAGCACCACATAATCGCGTCGCCGTAGAACACGGCAAACGCAAGCTTTAAAAGAAGCTTTACCCCTATCGGGAAGGACGAATCTTTTTCCAGACCCGAAAAGTTGAGCGACATTACGGGCACCTGCGGGAACTCGGCTTTCAGCGCCTTGCGTATCAGCGGGATATAGTTGGAGGCGCGGCAGCCGCCGCCCGACTGGCTCATGATAACCGCCGTGCGGTTTACGTCGTATTTGCCGCTTTTGAGCGCGTCGATATACTGCCCCACCGTGCACAGGCAGGGATAGCACGTATCGTTGTGCACGTGCTTTAACCCCTCGTCGATAACCGCGCGCGAATCGTTTTTGAGCACCTCCACATCGTACCCCTCAAGCTTTAAAAGCCTTTCGATGAGCGCAAAGTGCCAGGGGAGCATATCGGGAATGAGTATTTTATAGCTGTCTTTCATCCACGGCTGCCAGCGGGGGTAATCGTCGCGGAAGTCGACAGTGTTTTTATGCTGTTCGTTCTTTTTCTTCATAGTTTTATTTACAATATTTTTGAATTATTAGCGTAAAAATAAAGTTTTATTTGCATAAATCTCTTATTTTGCAAAATTCAGTTTGCAGACTTCTGCTTATTCTTCTTACTCTCCTCTATAGCCGCGAGCATGCTCCTTAAACGTATTTTAACCACGCCGAGGTTGTTTATCTCGTCAATCTTTATCTGCGTATAGAGCCTGCCGTTCTTTTCCATTATGGAGCGCACCTCGTCGGTGGTTATGGCGTCGAGCCCGCAGCCGAAGGAGACGAGCTGGACGAGGTTTACGTCGGAATGCCTGCACGCATACTCCGCCGCGCGGTACAGCCTTGCGTGGTACGTCCACTGGTTGAGCACGTTTACCTTTACGAGGTCTGCCTCGTCGAACACCGCGTCCTCCGAGAGCACGGCAAGGTTTAAAGAGGTTAAAAGCTTGTTTATGCCGTGGTTTATCTCGTTGTCGACGTGATAGGGGCGGCCTGCGAGGATTATTATCTGCTTGCCCTGCTCCCTCGCCTTTTTAATTATTTCGGCGCCCTTTGCGCGCACGTCGGCGTGGTATTTATCGAAGCGGGCGAAGCCCTCTTTGAGCGCGGCGGCAGCCGCCTTTTTCTTTATATTATATTTTTTGAGCGCGGCGCACAGCCTTTTTACGGCGTTTTCGCGCTCGTTGAGGTCTATGTACGGCATTATGAAATTGTCGTCATTGAGCCGCTCGTTGTTTGCCTTTAAAAGCTCGGGATAGTAGGCGACTATCGGGCAGTTGTAGTGGTTTACCGAGTCGTGCTCGTCGAGGTTGTAGCTCTCGCAGGGCATGAATATGAAGTCTACGCCCTTATCGAGAAGGCTTTCGATATGCCCGTGAATGAGCTTTGCGGGATAGCAAGCCGTATCGGACGCGACGGTGTGCTGACCTAAAAAGTACAGCTCGCGCGAGGACTTGTCGGAGAGCACGACCTCGAAGCCGAGGCTCTCGAAGAAGCCCGCCCAGATGGGGAGCTGCTCGTACATGCCGAGCTGGAGGGGAAGCCCCACCCTCACTTTGCCCGCGTTTGCGCCAGTTATCACCTGCGGCAGGCGCTCCTGCTTATAGGAATATATGTCGAGGTCGGCAGAGGCGGGTTTGCGCCCCGCGCCCCTCTCGCACTTGTTGCCCGAGATGTAGCGCGAACCGTCGGCAAAGGTGACTATGTTTACGTTGCACTTTGAAGTGCAGCCGCGGCACACGGTGGAGGCCGACTTATAGGAGAAATTTTTAAGCTCTTCCTCACCCATTGTCGTCGACTCGCCCGTGCTCATCTCCTTTGCATACAGAGCCGCGCCGAAGGCGCCCATGAGCCCCGCGATGCCGGGACGGATGACGTTTTTGCCCGTCTCCCTTTCAAAGGCGCGGAGCACCGCGTCGTTCAAGAAGGTGCCGCCCTGCACGACGATATTGTCGCCGAGTTCGTCGGCGCTCGCCGCGCGTATTACCTTGTATATCGCGTTCTTTACAATGGATATCGAGAGTCCCGCGGAGATATCCTCAACCGACGAACCCTCCTTCTGCGCCTGTTTTACGGCGCTGTTCATAAACACCGTGCAGCGCGAGCCGAGCTCTACGGGGTGGGGAGCGAACAGGCCGAGCTGCGAGAACTTGTCTATCTCCATGCCCATGGCGCGCGCAAAAGTCTGAATGAACGAGCCGCAGCCCGAGGAGCACGCCTCGTTGAGCATTATCGAATCTATAGCGCGGTTCTTTATTTTAAAGCACTTTATGTCTTGACCGCCGATATCTATTATGAAGTCGACGTTGGGGTTGAAGTGAAGCGCCGCCTTGAAGTGCGCGACCGTTTCGACGATTCCGAAATCGGCCTTTATCGCCGCCTTGATAAGGTCCTCGCCGTAGCCCGTGACCGCGCTGCCGCGGATATGTATTCTGCCGCCCGCAAGCTTATAGATTTCTTTGAGCTTTTCGACGATTATATCCACGGGCTGGCCGTTATTGGACTGGTAGTGCGAATAGATTATGCGGCAGTCGGGGGTTATGAGTATGAGTTTGGTCGTCGTGGAGCCGCTGTCTATGCCGAGGTACGCGTCGCCCTCGTAGGTGGCGATGTCGGCAAAAGTGAGGTCGGTGGCGCGGTGGCGCTTTACGAACGCGGCGTATTCGTCCCTGTCCTTAAAGAGCGGCTCGCCCGTTACAACCTCGTCGGTGCCCTCGGCGTGCTCTATCGCCGAGATTATGTCGTCTATCGGCATGGGCTTTACGCCCGCCGAGTGGAGCGCGGCGCCTATCGACATGAAGCAGGGCGCGTTTTCGGGGAACACTGCGTTCTCTTCCGAAAGTTTAAGCGTGCGCACGAACGCGCGGCGCAGGCCCTTTAAAAAGTAGAGCGGCCCGCCCAGAAAGAGCACTTTGCCCTTTATTCTCCTGCCCTGCGCAAGACCCGACACCGTCTGGTCGACCACCGCCTGGAAGATTGAAGCGGAGATATCCTCCTTTTTGGCGCCCTGGTTAATGAGCGGCTGGATATCCGATTTCGCGAAAACGCCGCAGCGCGAGGCGATGGGATAAATTTTTTCGGCTTTGAGAGCGAGTTCGTCCATCTCCTGCACGGAGATGTTTAAAAG
>ERZ1643250.1391-NODE-1391-length-20774-cov-5.001593_pt1 | contig 20774 bp, 28 predicted proteins | sample MGYA00579262_ERZ1643250 | MGnify/ENA primary metagenome ERZ1643250 (study PRJEB29033, sample SAMEA4952265) | chicken gut metagenome | biome: Broiler Chicken; feature: Gastrointestinal Tract; material: Caecum | place: Ireland | collected 2018 | study: Broiler... | reverse complement strand
AGCGGAATACGCTCTATTTTTTATGCGGAAAGGAGATTGAGTTATGGATTTTACAGGCGTAGCAAGCGTAATTGGAATCACTGTTATCTGTTACCTGGTGGGCATGATTGCGAAGGCCTCATCGGTTGATAACAAATGGATTCCGGTTATTGTTGGCGTGTTCGGTGCGATTCTTGGCGTAGCCGGAATGTATGTCATTTCAGATTTTCCGGCAACTGATGTTATCAATGCGCTGGCAGTAGGAATTGTTTCTGGGCTTGCGTCCACGGGGGCTGACCAGATTAAGAAAATTTCACAGCAGTAGAAAGGAGCGTGATCCTCTCTATCTCCCGGACGCAGGGTTAGAGCGTCGACCGTCTGCAATTACAGACGGTTAAATTAAAACGATGATTTTAAACTGGTCGATTTAGACAGGTTTTTATTTTACCGGCTACCGGACAGGTAGTCGCTGACCTCAAAAAATTAGAGGTAGAAAGGAGTTATTATGCCAGCAGCTGCAAAAGCATTCAGTACTATAGGAACAGTACTTAAATATGGAAAGGAATCCGGGTCGCTCACCCAATTGTGTAAAATCAAATCATATCCTGCTCTTGGCGGAGCACCGGAGCAGATTGAAACAACGGACTTGGAAGATACACAGCAGACATTTGTTCCGGGCGTACAGGCGATGGACAATATGGAATTCACCGCCAACTATACTCCGACAGCGTATGAGGCTGTAAAGGCTAAAGAAGGCCAGGAGGGATATTACTCTCTTGAATTTGGCGACGCTGGAGAAGATGGTATTTTTGAATGGCAGGGCCAGCACTTCGTGTACGTAAACGAAGGTGATGTAAACGCTGTTCGAGAAATGACAATCACCGTTTCCCCGTCTACGAATATCACCAAGAAAGCTACTGAGCAATCATTATTTATAGGGAGGGAATAATATGTTTTCATTTAAAGTTGCAGGAAAAGAATACAAGATAAGATTTGGATACAAAGTTCTATGCTCAACTGACTTGATTGATAGAGTTGCCAATATTTCAAATCACAACGGTGATGAACATCCGATTCAAAACATAATGTCCACAATTGCAGAGCTGCTTCTGGCCGGACTGCAGAAAAACCACGAAGATGAGTTCGGATGGACAACCGAGTCTGAAAAGGAACAAGCGCTCAATAAGGTATATGACCTTCTGGACAACTATGAGGACGAGAGCACTCCTGAGGATTCCCATGACGGATTCACGATGTTTACTATGCTGAATGAAGAACTGATGAAGAATGGTTTTTTATCCAAGACTCAGCAACTCACGGAGGAGGGAATACGCAAAAAGAATGTGGCATCGTTACCGAAAACTCAGAAGAAAGCCTGAGTTTCAAGGAGAACTTTGAAAAAAAGATACTTCCATTCTTTTTGTCCATTGGAGTTGCAGAAGATAGGATTTACTGGGGAACTCCAAAAGACCTCCAGCCATATGTAGAAGCGTATCGCTTGAGGAAAGTCGAGCGAGATGAAGAAATGTGGGCAGCTGGATATTACAACATGTGTGCTGTTAATACGGCGGTTAGCAAAGCATTATCTGGAAGAAAGTCTCGCGCTAAGTACCCAGAAAAACCATTGCTGAAGATGGAAAATAATGTACACCCGAAAGAAAATAAGTTTTCTGATGCAGAGCGATTTGCAATGTGGTCAATTGCTTATAATGCAAAAAACAAACACTAAATCAAGGCGGATATGAGTAAAATCTATCCGCCTTATTTTTTTATAAAGGCAGGTGAATTAAGTGCCAGATAATATTGACTCTTTACAAATAGAAATATCTGCAAATGCGTCAAAAGCAGAAAAATCACTGAACAAATTAGCAAGTTCTCTAGGAAAGATACAGAGCGCATTGTCCGGGATTGACTCTGGTAGATTTCAGAATCTATCAAGTGGAATTCTACAGTTGTCAAATTCCATGGAACGGTTCTCGTCTAGCGTAAAAACCGCAGATTTTACAAGGATTGCCACCGGACTGAATAAACTATCTTCAGTTAATGTCCAAGGAGTAAGCGACGCTTCCAGAGCGATTAATACACTGACGGCCAATCTGGGAAATCTGGGGACCATAGCCTTTGATTCGCAAGGGATTGCCAATATTGCCAACTCAGTGGCGCAATTAGGCAGAAAAACGGTAACCCAGGCCGCAGACAACATTCCTAAATTAACATCGTCCCTTGGTGGATTGGTTTCTGGGCTAAGCGGAATTAGCAGTTCCAGTATTGATGTTTCTGGATTGTCACAATTGACATCATCTATTACGAAGCTTGGAGGAAAATCAGCCACGGCGGCAGCTGGCGGAAATATTGATAAACTTGCTGAATCCTTAAAAAAGATGATGACTACGCTGTCAACCTCTCCGCGGGTTAGTCAAAATCTAATCCAAATGACGCAAGCGTTGGCGCAATTGGCCTCTACTGGTTCAAAAGCTGGGGCTGCTACTGTAAACCTATCGCGTAGTTTTGGGACTTTACCAACTGCTGCGAATAAGGCGAAAACGAGTTTCAACGGGTTAGCGAGCGCAATCGGAAAGTTCTACGCCACCTATTGGCTTCTCATAAGGGCGCTAGGTTCTTTTAAAAAAGCAATAGATATTTCGTCCGACTTAACTGAAGTTCAGAACGTGGTAGACGTATCGTTCGGAAGCATGTCGGATAAAATGAACGAATTTGCAGATTCTGCATTAGAACTTTACGGTATGTCTGAACTGACTGCGAAACAGATTGGCAGCCGGTTCCAGGCAATGGGCGTATCAATGGGATTTGCCCAGGAAGATATGACAGACATGTCCATTCGTCTTACGCAGTTAGCCGGAGACTTGGCTTCTTTCTACAATATTACGCAGGACGAGGCGGCGACTAAATTACAGTCTATCTTCACTGGAGAAAGTGAACCGCTGAGGTCGCTGGGAATTGATCTAGCTCAAACATCCGTTGAAGCATGGGCGTTATCGCAAGGAATAGACGCTGATATGCGGAGCATGACAAATGCCGAAAAGACCATGCTTCGGTATCAATATGTGCTAGCCTCTACCGGACAAGCTACCAATGACTTCATCCGCACCCAGAACAGCTGGGCAAATCAGCTCCGTTTATTAACCGGAGCATTTGAACAATTAGGCTCCATCGTTGGTGGAGTCCTTATAAATGCTTTTAAGCCATTCATCCAGGCCCTTAACAGTGTTATGGGATCCGTTATCCAATTCGCTCAGGTTGTTTCTGATGCCTTAGGGGCTATATTCGGATGGGAGTACCAAGTTGGCGGCGGAGTTGCAAATGATATGGCCGGCGCTGCAAGCGCGGCAGAAGATCTCGAATCTGCAACCGGCGGAGCCGCAGATAATGCCAAAAAGCTTAAGAGTTATACGCTAGGAATTGACGAACTGAATATTTTGGAACCGGACACCTCAGACAGCGGCGGCGGAGGCGGTGGAGGCGGCGGTGCCTCTGGCGGAGCATCTGCTGGCGATGGAGGACAGTGGGTTCAAACCGAAACGCTTTGGGAGAAATATACCAGTAGCATAGACACCTTATATGAACTTGGGAATTATATCAGCAACGTTTTAACAAGAGCCATGAATAGCATCAAATGGGATGATGTTTATCAAACGGCAAGAAATTTCGGTTCAGGTTTGGCGAATTTTCTAAACGGGTTGATTAATCCCGGAATATTTGCTGCCCTTGGAACTACGATTGCTGGATCATTAAATACGGCATTGCATTTCCTTGATTCGTTCGGCGAAACATTTGACTGGACAAATTTTGGAATGTCAATTGCGACTGGAATTAATCATTTTTTCTCAACCTTTGATTTTGCTCTTTTGGCGGAAACAATAAATACATTTGCCAATGGGATATTGGATACGATTATTACGGCAATTTCTCAAACGAATTGGGAAAGAATCGGAACGCAAATAGGTGTTTTCCTAGAAGGCATAAATTTTATCGAAATTGGCAAAAAAGTCGGAAGAGCGATTTGGGAAGCAATAAACGCTGGAGTTGAATTGTTCAAAGGCATGTTCAGCGTCGCGCCGATTGAAACAACAATCATTGCTGCATTTGGGGCGATAACAGTATTTCCGACACTTGCAGCTAATGTATCTACGTTTGTTGGTAAAATATTAACGGCCATTCAGCCCTTTTCTAATCTATTCACTGGAAGTGGATTATTTGCGTCCGGAGGACCAATTGCTGCTGCAGGTGCACCATTTGTTGCGTTAGCCGCAGGAGCCGCTACGCTTGTGGCTGGTCTTGGATTTGTGCTTGCAACAAACGAAGAAGTTAGAAGCAGCTTTTTTGAAGCGACGTCTTCCATAACGAATTCGTTACAACCAGCATTTGAGTTTCTGTCTTCAACGGTCATTCCAGACCTTAGAGGTGCATTTGATGGATTGGTTAATGTGCTTACACCGTTTGGAGAATTCTTAGAAACGGCATTTGTAAGTGTATGGCAAGACATGATTAATCCGGCGCTTACATATATTGGAGAAACCGTAGTCCCCACCGTAACAGAAACATTTGAAAACCTTTGGAATAATGTTCTTGTTCCGTTAGCTGAATTTCTTGATTCAGTCCTGACCCCAGTTGTGGACGTTGTTTCGGATGTTTTGACGTTTCTGTGGAAGAATGTCGGAGTTCCACTTGCGGAATTTATTGGGATTGTTTTCGCTGGCGCATTTGAAACGTTAACAACCTTATTTAATTCAGTTGTTATTCCTATTGTGCAAGGGGTTATCAATATATTTAACTTTTTGTGGAATAATGTTTTTGTTCCGATAGCAACCTATTTGGGAGATACATTCGGGCCGCTGTTTGAGACAGTGTTTAACACCATTAAAAATATCATTGAGGACGCAAAGGCAACCTTCCGAGCACTAATAGACTTTATTAACAATGTTTTTAAAGGCGATTGGGAAGGTGCATGGAATAGCGTAAAGGATGTGTTTAAGGGAATCCTTAATGGACTGGTTGATATTGCCGAAGGCTGCTTCAATTTTATCATTCGTGGAATCAACAAATTGTTGGACGGAATACAAAGTGTAGCAGACACGGTTGGTGATGTAATCGGGTTGGATATTGATGTGCCTCATTTGAAAGAAATAGAGCTTGGGCGCTTTAGTACTGGCGGATTTCCGAAGGAAAATGGTCTTTTTATGGCAAACTCAACCGAAATCATAGGAAGATTCACAAACGGAAAAACAGCCGTTGCAAATAACAAGCAGATAATCAGCGGCATTTCAAGAGGAGTATCGTCCGCAGTCGAGAACGTACTATCCAAGTTTACTATTACTGCAAATCTGGAAATACCCAGTGTACAAGTTGCAGGAATGCCAAGCCTGTACTCTATGGATAGTTATTATAGAGACCGTGCCCTTGGCTATCAGATGGATTATGGCACGAATGCTCCTCTGGATAATGGTTTAAAAGAAGTGATTCGCAATGAGCTAATCCCGCTTATCAGAACCATGGGAGACACCAGAGACGAACTCCTTCAGACCATTGCGGATAAAGACACGAATACATATATTGACGGAAGAAAGGTAAACCGCATATTAAATAACCAGCAATCCCGCTCTGGGTATTCCATAAGAAAATAGAATTTAGTTTTTTGCCGTTTCACTGCTTTACGTATTGCCATCTTATGATTATATGCTATAATAAAGCTATGCAAATTTACCAAGGAGGAATTGCAATGGCCGTTAGAAGAGCAAAGATCAAGGAGAGCCTGGATTCAAAACTACAGAAAGTCAACAATGAAATACTAGAAGCGGAAGAAAGGTTAAAGTCTCTCAAGGAGCAAAAGAAAGAGTTAGAAGCGCAGAAGGAGCAGGAAGAATTAATGGAAATCCGTAGATTAATTCATGATAGCGGGAAGAGCATGGAGGATGTAAAAAAATTCCTCATGAGTGAGAATTGACGTTTTTGAGTAAATCTGGTATAATATCATTTGTAATTGAATATTTGATAGCAGCCATATTAAGGATTTAAATTTTTAAGCATTGATACTTTTATTAGAGGCCGTGCAGCACCCTTAGCAGTCTTGAAAAAAGAGACACTGGGCCGAAGCTGCATGGCCTCTTTTTGTTTTTTGGGGAATTCAGCGATTGCTGATTTCTATATAATATTTTTCTCCAGTGATGGGACTGGGCACAAAACAGAACGGAACCACGCATGTGTGATGGCGCACATTACCTTCTTTGAACGGATAGACTAGCTCCGGGGCAATTTGTTCCGGAGCTAAAACCATATCAATCGGGAGGTAAAACACATGAATTACACAGAAAACCTTACGAAAGATGTATCCCTGATTAGGGGAAATGAGTTAGTTCTATTAAACGAGCAAGAGGTTTTAGGTAAGAAGTTCAGAGTTTATGGAACTGTAGAAACCCCATATTTTCTTGCAAGAGATGTGGCGGATTGGATTGAACATAAGGATGTTTCCACAATGATGCGGACGGTGGATGATGAAGAAAGAGTAAAAGTAGTAGCCCCACAAACAATAAGCGGAGGGCTTCAAGGAAATACCGAATATTGGTTTCTTACAGAGGATGGCTTATACGAAGTCCTTATGCAGAGCCGAAAACCAATTGCGAAGCAGTTCAAGAAGAAAGTAAAAGAAATTCTAAAGACCTTACGAAAGACAGGAGGAGAAAATAAGTAATTAAATATATTGTCAAATGTGATTAAATGTGTTAAAATATACTCAAAGGAGTAAATTATTATGAATACATCAAATATCACAAATTATAAGCCAAAAGATTTTGCTGAACTGTTAGGTGTGTCTGTTAAGACATTGCAACGCTGGGACAGAGAAGGAACTTTAAAGGCAAATCGAACTCCAACTGATAGGCGTTATTATACTTATGACCAGTATCTTCAATTCAAAGGCATAAATATTGAAAATGATAAACGTCAGGTAGTTATTTATGCCAGAGTGTCTACAAGAAATCAAAAGGATGATTTACAGAATCAAGTTGCATTTTTGCGACAGTTTTGTAATGCTAAAGGTATTATTATAGACCAGTGTATTGAGGATTATGGAAGTGGTCTTAATTACAATCGTAAAAAGTGGAATGAATTATTAAATGAAGTAATGGAACAGAAAATAAAAACCATAATAGTAACTCATAAAGATAGATTTATCAGATTTGGTTACGATTGGTTTGAAAAATTCTGTATGAAGTTTAATACAAGCATTGTGGTAGTGAACAACGAAGAATTATCACCACAGGAAGAACTCGTACAGGATATTGTTTCTATACTTCATGTATTCTCTTGCAGGTTGTATGGACTTCGTAAGTATAAAAAACAAATAGAAAGGGATGAGGAAATTGCTAAAGAGCTTCAAGACGGAAATAAATCCGACGATTGAGCAAAAAATCAAGATTAACAAGACTATTGGCACTTGTAGGTACGTCTATAACTTCTATCTCGGTCACAACAAAGCTTTATATGATAACGGTGAAAAGTTTATGACTGGCAAGAGTTTCAGCGTATGGCTTAATAATGAGTATATTCCTAATAATCCTGATAAAATATGGATTAAAGAAGCATATTCAAAAGCTGTAAAAAAGTCTATTGAAGATGGATGTACTGCATTTACAAGATTTTTTAAACATCAAAGCGCTTTTCCTAATTTCAAAAAGAAAGGTAAATCTGATGTAAAAATGTATTTCGTAAAGAACAATACTAAAGACTGTAGATGTGAGAGACATAGGTTGAACGTACCCACTTTAGGTTGGGTGCGCATTAAAGAAAAAGGTTATATACCAACAACTAAAGACGGATGGAAAATCAAAAGCGGTACAGTATCCGTCAAAGTAGACAAATATTATGTGTCAGTTCTTGTAGAAATTCCCGACGTTAAGGTTGCTAATAATAGCAATGGTGGTATAGGAATTGACTTGGGTTTAAAAGACTTGGCGATTGTTTCCAATGGTAAAACTTATAAAAATATCAATAAGTCAACAAGAATTAAAAAATTGGAAAAGAAACTGCGTAGAGAACAAAGATGTCTCTCACGAAAATATGAGAACTTAAAGAAAGGAGAGTCCACTCAAAAGAATATACAAAAGCAAAAGCTCAAAGTACAAAGACTTCATCATAAAATAGATAGTATCCGTACTGATTATATCAATAAATCAATAGCTGAGATAGTGAAAACCAAGCCATCTTATATAACTATTGAAAATTTGAATGTATCAGGAATGATGAAGAACAGACATCTTTCAAAAGCTGTTGCGTCACAGAAGTTCTATGAATTTAGAACCAATCTTAAAGCAAAATGTGATGAAAATGGTATTGAATTAAGAGTCGTAGACAGATGGTATCCATCATCCAAAATATGTCATTGCTGTGGTGCTATCAAGAAAGATTTGAAGCTTTCAGATAGAATATATCGTTGTGATTGTGGCTATGTTGAGGATAGGGATTTCAATGCTGCTCTTAATCTAAGAGATGCTTTAACTTACGAAGTTGCATAATAAACGCAAACGTAAGTATGTACTGCGGGCTATCGCAGGAATTTACGACTGTGGAGTGTACACGAACTTGTGAGTAGCGTATTGTTTACAATCGCCAAAGCATACACATCGAAGCAGTAAGAAGTATCCGCAAGGACTTTAATTTCTCGATGTGTTTGAGTATATTTGAACACATTTTGAGTGGCAGTTTTATTTTATGGACAATGTTCAGTTTATTCAGACAACTAATTTCCAGACACCAATCGAAATCGCATTGGGCGTTGATGAAAATGGAATGACCACAGCAAGTAAGCTATATGCATTTCTTGAGTTAAGCCCAAGCAATTATTCAAAATGGTGCAAAACAAATATAACCGAAAATGAATTTGCAGAAGAAAACATTGATTTTGTGCGGTTCGTCATTAAGTACGAGTCGGGAGTTGGCGTTAAAGAACGCGAAGATTATAGGCTCACCGCCCACTTTGCAAAAAAGCTTTCTGTCAAAGGCAACAGTGCAAAGGCAGAGGAAGCCAGGGAATACTTCACCAGGCTAGAAGAAAAGGCAAAGCAGCATGTGATTGACCGCACCCAGCTCTCCCCACAGACGCAAGCCCTTATGGCGCTGACAGAATCTATTGCAAAGACAGAACTGGAACAGAAACGCCAAGCCAAACAGATTCAGCGCTTAGAAGATAACCAGAAAGCTCTTGCCGACACGTTCCAAAAAACCACAGATACCGAAAGTTTTCAGAACTGGGCAAACAAGTGCTTATTCAAAATCGCCGAAAGCCCTAACTTCAACAAAGGAGTAGGACGTCAGAGCAATTATGCTTTTGCCCGAAACGAAAGCTACGAACGGTTAAAGAAGAAGTGGAACTGCAATCTGGATGATCGGGTGGCAAGAGCTAAAGGACGAGCCATGGAACGCAATCCCGGGATCACAAAGGCTGAACTAAATGCAATCAACAAACTGACGGTTATTGTTGGGGACAAGAGCCTGCGTCCCATATATGAAACTGTCATTAAGGAAATGATGATTGCGTATTGCGTTGGCTGATTATATCTTGAATTGGGGGTACGCTTATATGTGTAAACTCTATAAATATAAGGTAATTCGAGAAGATTGGGACGGAATACAAGGGAAAAGAGCAAAAACCTACTTTAGTTTTGAGGATAATTTAAAAGTGGGCGGATTATACGCCCACTTAGGAAAAGGGTTTCCCGGATTTCAGCGTGTTCTTAGCGTAGAAGAGGAAGAATTGCCAGAATGATTTGATTCCGGCAGAATACAAAAGACTGCGCAGGTGAAGATGTTGCGTCGGAAAGAGAGGTGGACAAGACAAGTGTCTGAACGGAGAAAGTTTACGGATTATGAGAAGAAGACTGTATATGCCAGGGGAAATGGGCGATGCGCAATTTGCGGAAAGCCGTTAAAATTTGACGATATGACAATAGACCACAAGATTCCGCTTTCGAGAGGCGGAACAAATGAATTCAGCAACCTTCAGCCAGCTTGCTTGACATGCAATATAATGAAGGGGAATTTAGAAGTTTCTGAATTTTTTGGAGAATTAAAGGAAATTTACAAATTTTCAAAAAGACAAAGATTTCATAAAATTATAGTGGGGGACAAAATATGGTAAATAGCAAAGGCGCAGAAAGAAATTGCATGAATTGCGCACATGGTGAGGAGCGTTATGAGAGGATCGAGAATGAGGATTGGCTTCTGAGGTTTTGCGAACTTTCTGGAGGGCACATCGATGACGATTTTTGCTGTGACAAATGGGAGAGGGTATAAGGCTGCCTAATACGTCATTGAATGTCATATACAAGATGTAATAAAATGTAGAATAGGAAAGTGCGAAGAGTCATCTGTCCAATATAGGCAGATGGCTTTTTGCTTGCCGGTCAAATGCAGATTTTGATCGCTAACCTCTAAAAGATAGGAGGTGATTTTGTGGCTGCAATAATTACTGTAAATGGGAAAGAATTTCCGGCTCCGCAGAGAGGACTGGAATTTATTGTGTCTACACTGGTAAATTCTGGAAGAAATGCAAACGGGGAAGTTATTGGGCAGGTAGTTGGAAGAAACCAAAACAAACTAAATAATTTAGTATGGCCATGGCTGGATGCACAAACATGGGCGGATATGTTACAAGCATTTAATGATTTCTTTGTAATTGTTAGATTCCCAGATATGACAACTAACACGTGGAAAACCCTAAAAATGTATCCAGGGGATAGAAGCGCAGAACCGTACTGGATAGATCCAAAAACCAAAATGCCAACATACTATATCAATTGTAAAGTCAACATTATTGATTGCGGGGAGTTGGATTAAATGCAAGCAGTTAGTTCGGACTATAAAAGAGATATTAGCAAAAAACTAAGAAATAGATCCTTTATGAAAGTTACTGTTGGCGTTATTAACCAACTTGCGCAAAGGAACGCTGAGATTGAATTCCCAGACAATTACCTTTATTTATCCAATTTTACAAGGTTCTTAAACGGCTATGTAGCTGACCCGTTTTATGCCACCGGAGAACAGAATTTTGCAAAAGTAGATGGGAGCATGTATTTTGCTCCTCCCGACAGACAGGATGCGTTATTGAATCAAGGCGTAATCAGCAAAAATACAATGGGAGAGATCACCATTTCTTTTGATTATGAGTATGATTTACAGGGGCTTACTATTGATTTTGGAATTTACCAGCCTGTCTCGTTTCAGATCATTACGAAAAACGAGACTTATCAGATAGATAACAACCAGGATACATATTATCGATTCGAGGAAGTGATTCAAGGCACTGATTTTGTGACAATAAAGCCATTACAAATGGTAGGTGGTCAGCAACGGCTTAGAATTACAAGGTTTTTGGCGGGATTCGGCCTAGTGTTTAATAATAATGATATTATTGACAGCACTAAAGATGAGTTTATATCACCGCTTTCCGAAGAACTTCCTGCAATAAACCTGGATTTAACAATAGACAACAGAAGCCATAAGTTCGATATAGAAAACAATTTGTCTTCTGTTAATTTCCTCGAAAACGGACAGCAAGTTGTTGCTGAGTACGGATATGAGTTAGATAACGGAAAAACGGAGTGGATGACAGGAGCCACTCTTTTTTTGGACACCTGGGATGCGGATGATACCGAAATGAGCTTTTCCGCAATCGACCGATTCGCAAAAATGAATGGGACATTTTACAAAGGAAAATATAGAGCTGATGGAATTTCGCTTTACGATTTGGCGTTGGAGGTTATTTCTGACGCGGATATAGATCCGAGGGATTACGAACTTGATGAATATCTTAAATCAATAATTGTCTACAATCCGGTTCCTGTTGTTACTCATGCAGAAGCGCTTCAAATGATCGCAAATGCGGGAAGATGTATATTATATCAGGACCGTTCTGGAAAGATATATATAAAGCTTTCATTAAGCGCAAGGCGTCTTCCGGATATGATTGCAAGTGCCAATGAACAGCATATGTTTTCACAAGTATCAAATATTCTCAGCCCAGATCCCAAAAACCATTATGCTGTTGGAAATGAGAATTATTCAAGAGTTAATGGAAGTGTTTATTTTCTTCCTGGTGGAAGCACACAACTTAAAACGGGATTTATGAGTAGTCACGCTTCTGATGAAGACGGGAAGTTTATCGTTAATCCTAGAATTCGAATAGACCTTGAGGGGTCATACAAAAGTTATGGGTTTCAAATATATTTTGCCGGAAATCACCCAATTACAATCAAACTTTATTCTTATTTAGTTGATGAGCTGCAAGAAGAATATGAGGTTGAGGTGGAAAGCAATGATTTAATAATAGATCATGAATTTCCAGAGCTAGACCGGTTAGATATTGAGGTGATCGAAGGGTGTCCAAACAATAATGTATACATTGATTCGGTTGTTTTTGGAGAGGTTACAGACTATGCCCTTACCTATGACACAGAGTTGACCCAGGTTCCAAAAGGAACATTGCTTAACACAACAAAAGACCTGTATCAAAGTATAACTATTTTTTCTGAAACTTCAGAAGCAGATAAGGAAGTTTATTCAGAAACTATTGAGATAACTGGAAATGAAACATCAATCACAGTTACATTGAGCAATGCTTCGTACAACCTGTCAGCGAAAGTAGGGGAGCAAAATGCGGCGATTTTGGAGTCAGGGGCTTACTATGCAGTAATAGAGATACCTCAAGGGTTAAACGGAACTCAAAAAGTTTCTGTAACAGGAAAAGAGTATTTAGTAAATAGTAAAACCTTTATTTATACTCTCAATAGAACAGGAGAAACGGTTAAGTTTGAAAATCCATTGATCAGCTATAGGGATTTGGCCGAAGAAGTTACAGAGTGGGAAGGCGATTATTATTTCGCAAATAAAGAATACGACATTGAATACCGCGGGGAGCCAAGAATTGACGCGAACGATATAGTTTTTCTTGAAAATAAAGTAGTCCCCAATATGTTGGTCAGAATTTACAGCCATGTTTTGAATTTTTCTGGAGGAGCGTTATCTGGATCAATAACAGCAAGGAGAGATATGTATGTGGACGGAACCGAAAGTAGATTGGACGGACTCAGATTATTTCAATCTGTCTGACTATAACCGAATTAAAAACAATTTGGATGAACTCCGAACAATGGCAATTCAAGTAATACCGGAATTTGAAATTCAAAATATGGGAGATGATTTGGAAGATTATAACCACATTTGGGACATAACGGAGATTAACCGCATAGAGGATAATCTACAGACTATTTTTCAAGAAACAAATTATCCAATTTCAATAGGATCAAAAACAACTTATTACTATAATCAGCCATTTATCCAATATTCTGAGTTAAATAGAATCGAAAGTGCGACGCTGCAAATTTACAATAGACTCTATGGTCAAATTCACGGAAGGAAAATGCTGGAATTTAGATTAGGAGGTGGGGCATTTTGAGCTTAAAAACAGATTATAAAGACGCGGTATTTTCCGGATCCAGGACTTGGAAACTCACTAACACTGGAGGGGATAATTATAAAATAGAAGACGTTACGGATTATGACATTGAGGGAGATATGTTTGGGGCGAAAGACATTAATGCAACAAACGAATCTATAAATCATCTAAATCATACCACTCAAGTGACTCTTACAGCCGCCGGATGGACTGGATCAGAAGCGCCATACACTCAAACTGTAAATGTACCTGGAGCCACAGAAGATATGGAAGCGATCTTGGTAAGCGCCCTGGCATTCGGAGCGGATCTGGATACCCAGAAAGCCTATTCTAAGGCGTTCGGGATCATCTCTTCCGGCCCGGCGAAGCTGGGAAACGGGACAGCTACGTTCTGGGCGTACAAAAAGCCGGCCATAGACTGCGTGGTTGGATTGAAAGGGGTGTAGGCGATGGGACGAATATGGACGTTCGGCGGAGGTGGCGGGGCGGATCTGGATGCGGTGACGGCGGGGGCTGGGAATGTCGAGGCAGGAAAGGTGATCGTGGATCCAGATGGGGAACCCTTGAACGGTACTTTGCGGAATATCACAAGTGATAGTACGATTGACCATGCATCTAACAGCACTACTCCCGTAGTGCTGGGGGATCAGGCTTTTGTTTCTCAGAATTCGGACGGAGTTACACGGGCAGAGATTCGATTTAACGGTACAAGGGGTGTTTTGGAACCAAATACATTAATTGCTATACCGCAAAGCGATATGGCATCCGCTGGAGGGCTTACGGCGGCAAAGTTACTTGCTGGACAGAGCGCATTTGGAATTACTGGTACAGGAGCTGGGTATATAAATGCAAATTATTCTTTGTGGAATGGTAATATTCCAGCAACATATGTAGCTAGTGGTAGTTATGGAGAAGCCATATTATTAGAAAATTATGATCTTGAAAATTCAAGCATTAATTCAGCTAATATTATAGTCTTGGAAACCACTTTGTCTGGAGTTAATAATGGTGTTATTACAGTTATAATGACAAAATCAACTAATACAAATTATTTAGTTGTACAAGATGGAAAGGCTAGTACTAGTAAAGGTGTAGCGCTTATGATACCAAATACTGATTATTCTTTTGTTCCATATTATAGTATTAGGTCAAGAACTTCCGCTCTTAGAATATCAAAATTAGCTTTAAGGATATATAAAAGTTCTGGTTCTGGAACTTTACCACAAACATCAGGATTAAATATTAAAATTACGCACTGTTTTTCAGTATAATAATTTAAAGGAGAAAACATGTATTATCAAAAATTTTTATTAAAATTAATGGAGCAAAGTCAGTCTATTGTGACAGCTTTGGTTAGTGCTTATGAAAAATAAAAGGATAAAATATTTTGTATTATTTTATATTGGGTTTGTGACATACATAACAATAGAAGTATGTTTTAGAGGATATAGTTTTCCTTTATGTGGAATTATGGGAGCTATTGATTTTATTTTAATAGATAAAATAAATAATAAGATATCATGGCATTTAGATTTATTAATTCAGGGAATTATTGGTTCCATAATTGTAACATTATCAGAATTAATAGTTGGATTATTTGATAGATATTATTTACATTTAAATATGTGGGACTACTCCACTCTTCCATTTAATTTTATGGGAATTATTTGTATTCAATTTTCTATTGCTTGGATATTCATTTCAATTATTGCTATTTTATTAGCTGATTCAATAAATTATTATGTATTTAAAGAAGAACCAATTCCACATTATCATGTTTTAAAATGGAAATTTAGTTTTAAATAGAATGAGGTGGTTAAATGAAAATAAATAAATTATTAACACCATATAATCATAATGATGGTAATATTAATAGAATTAAATATATTGTTATTCATTATGTTGGAGCTACTGGTTCTGCTGAAGCTAATTGTAAATGGTATGCACAAGGAAATAGAGGAGCTTCAGCACATTATTTTGTTAATTTTGATGGAGAAATATGGCAATCTGTAGAAGATAAAGATATTGCATGGCATTGTGGTGCTAAAGTTTATTATCATCCTGAATGCAGAAATGCAAATAGTATTGGGATCGAATTATGTGTTAGAAATAAAGGAAATATGTCTTCTACTAGTAGAGATTGGTATTTTGAGGATGCTACTATTAAAAGTGCTATTGAATTAACCAAAGAACTAATGAAGAAATATAATATTGATGCTGATCATGTTTTAAGACATTATGATGTAACACACAAAATTTGCCCAAATCCATTTGTATATAATGATGATAAATTTACATGGAATGATTTTAAACAAGAAATTAATGAAAAAATAAAAAAATCTGGATGGTATAAAGAAAATGATGGCTGGAGATTTTATTTGGGAGATACTGGCCAGTGCGTTCGAAATGCCTGGTATCAGGATGCCGGTAAGTGGTACTGGTTCCGCGGCGACGGCTTGATGGTGCATGACGTCTGGTACAGCTACCAGGGATCCTGGTATTATCTGGGCCCGGATGGCGCAATGTGTACCGGCCTGCAGACTGTAGACGGTAAGTGGTATTACCTGGATCAGGAGGGACGCATGGCCACTGATCCGGTGACGCTTACTCCAGATCAGGATGGAGCGCTTCAATATCCGGGATTGGCAAATTGAGTATAATTAAATGGGCCTCTTTCTATTGAAGAGGCCCTATGTAAGTTCAAGCTATTTGGAAACTTCTGCTGATTTTAACTCTAATACACCAAAATATGGTTCAAAATATATTGTATAGTTATCAAATAATACATATTTCCCGTATTTGCTTTTGTAGCAGCTAATAGCTTCTGTAAGATATTCTTCTGTCACATCAAGAAAGTCGGCCATTTCATAACGATTGCGACATCCATGTTTATAGGCTTTAATGATGCCGATCAGCCCAATCTTTAAATTATACCCGTACAGCCTAGCTTTTCGCTCTTGCTTTTGGCTCTCTGTATTTCCGAGCCGCGTTATGTCTCCAGAACTGGTATAGTAATGTCCGAGCTCTTCGGCGAGGACGCAGGACTTTTCTATGGAAGTCGGTATGTTCCGGCGAATAGCGACTCTGTTGTTCCATACCCTTCCATCACTGCCATTTAATTTTTTCTCTTTTACAACAATCCCGGCATCATCGGCATCGATTAAAAGCTCTTCGTATGTCATCTGCAATCACATCCACTCAGAATCATCTTTCATAATAGCATCATCTTTAAGCCGGTCTTCTTCAGTAACTTCGATGTCGGTACGTTCATGTGCCGCTGCCAGTTCTACTTCATTCTCCATTCTCTGCATGGAAAGAAGTTTTTCGGTGTAACTGTCAACCTTCTTGGCATAGGAGGGTATCAGTTCAATATATTTTTTGAAATGCTCTACTTCCCTGTCTCCAAAAACAGAATAAAGGGTATCAATGGCATATGCCTGTTGGTCTTGGAGGCTTAATTCCGCCTGTGCTAGATCACTTTCGTCTTTCCAGCCCATTAGGTATGCCGGGCTACATTCTAATATTTCGGCGTATTGGCGAACCTTTTTATTAGATGGTTCTCTTGCGGTCTCTACTTTGTTGACGGATGAACGTGATTTATATCCTAATTTTTTTGCCAATTCTTCCTGAGTCAATCCTAATTCCTCTCTCCTCTTTCGTATACGTTCACCGATATTCATGTTGCACCTTCTTTCGCTTGGTTTGTTAAAATGATTATAGCATTTGTAGAAAATATTTTCAACAGTTTTGAAAAATAATGTTGACAAAAACGTGAACGTGGTATATAGTTACAGTTGTAGACAAAAACATCAACACAGGAAGGAGGATTGGTGAATGGTTGATACAGAGCTTCTTGAGCAGAAAATTATTGAATCCGGTAAGAAAATTGGATATCTGGCGGAGAAATTAGGAATATCAAGGCAGTATTTTAGAATGAAATGCAAGAATAAAGCAGATTTTACTAATCGAGAAACGGATATCCTTTGTGACGAACTTAGCATTACTACTCTTACGGAAAAGGAAAAAATTTTCTTTAAAAAGCAGACAAAAACGGAAACAAAATAATGGAGGTGAAAGTTTGAACGAATTACAGATTTTAAACGTCGATGGAATCGAGTGTTACGAGAAGGACGGAACAGCTTATTTGAAACTAGAAACTGTGGCAAGAGGGCTTGGGTTTACCACTACACAAAATATTTCAGGGAAAGAATATACTAACGTTCGCTGGAATAGGGTGGATGAATACTTAAAGGAAATCGGTTTTGCCACTTGTGGCAAAAGACCAGATTTTATCCCAGAAAACGTATTCTACCGTCTAGCCATGAAGGCTAAGAACGAGGCGGCAGAAAAGTTCCAGGCTAAAGTAGCCGATGAAATTATTCCATCCATTCGCAAACACGGGATATATGCCACAGACAATGTGATCAATCAGATACTTGATAATCCAGATTTCGGGATTGAACTTCTGACAAAACTAAAAGAAGAACGCGCCGCCAGAGTTGAAGCCGAACGAAAGAATGCGATCCTGATGCATGTGAATAAAACTTACACCATGACAGAGATTGCAAAAGAATTGGGGATGAAGTCTGCCATTCAGCTGAATAAACTTCTTGCGGAGAAGAAAATCCAGTATCAGGTGAACGGTACATGGGTTATGTACTCACAATACAGTGATTTAGGATATGAAGAAATTAAACAAGAAGTCCTTGACAGTGGAAAAGTGATTTATCACAGAAGAATCACTCAAATGGGCAGAGAGTTTATTCTGAAATTATTTGAAGGCTAGAAATGCGAAAGGAAGAAGGTTCGACATGAAGAGATATACAGATTACGAACCGGAAACGGTTGGCGAAGAATTTATGCTTTTGCTTGGAAGAGTAGAGGCGTTGGGAATTTACCTTGAAATGGAGAAAGGTAATTATGTAGATCGCAAGATCGTCGCCGCCATTATGGGAATTGAAATTGAAGAAAAAGAAAAAGAATCGCCCCGGACAGGAGATTAGGGCCTCCCGCCGGAGCATGTAACCAACTAAACCAGTCTTAGTCAGTTACAGAGAGATTATACCACAATTCTCCTGTGATTGGCAAATATTTACAGGAGGATTTTTTATATGGAAAAACAGAATATGGAACCTGATAATTGGCATGAAATCATCGAGCATTATATAGAACTTCAAAAGTTCTACGATGAATCAAAAAATAGTTTAGCCTCTGAGATAATGGCAGATGGTGACAGGAAGGATAAAAGAAAAAGCCGGGTTATATCTTACTTGATTGGAGTAATTATCGCTCTTGTCATTGGACTGATCACTTCGAACTTGTATTGGGTCTATCAGTGGGGCAGCTACGATTATTTATCTCAGGATGGAGAGGGATACAACTACTATAACGCTGATATAGAAGGAGACGTAAATAATGGGACAGAGAATTAGGAGAAAGAAAAACAGGAAAAAATCCAAGGGGACTAAAAGGAGGAGATAAGTATGTTGAAATTTGAACCGATAGGAACTGTAAAACAGACAAAAGCTCAGTATTGGCGAGGTAAGGCGTATGCGCTGCGGCGGGCTGTGTATATAGCATTTGTACTAGGAGCTGTACTTGGAGTATTTGTGGGGATTTGTATATAGGGAGACGGGAGACATAGGATGAATAACAATGCAACAATAAGCGGGAAGATTGCAACTGAGCTGGTATTGAATCACCGGTTTCGGGGAGAGAACTTTTACTATTTTGACGTAGAATCCACTAGATTAAGTGGAACAAAAGATGTTGTTCCAGTAACCGTATCAGAGCATCTGTTAAAGGAAATGGATTTAGGGATTGGGAAAAGAGTTAAGATAACTGGACAATTCCGATCATACAACCTCCGCGAAGGAGACAAAAGTAAACTCATATTGCGTTTGTTTGCGAACGAGATTTGTGCTGACGATAGAACGGAAGGCGATGTGAATTATATAACCCTAACGGGCTGGATCTGCAAGCCTGTTATTCTCCGGGAAACGCCATTAAAGCGGGAGATATCTGATATTTTATTGGCCGTTCATAGGCCATGTGGTAAGTCGGATTATATTCCGTGTATTTGCTGGGGAAGAAACACTCGGTTCGCAGATGGGATTGAGGTTGGAACGCATATAAAGATAACAGGGCGCATCCAGAGCAGGGAATATCGAAAACGGATATCGGAAGATGAGTACGAAACCAAAACAGCATATGAGGTTTCAATAAGCAAATTGGAGGTAATAGAGGGTGAAGAATGTAAAGATCAAGTCGCTGACGCTGAATAACTACCGCTGTTTCAACGGGGAGCGCGAGTTCTACGCAGATTTCGGAGAAAAAACCAGAGTATCAGGGAAGAATGGTTCAGGAAAGTCCACGGTGATGAACTCTGTTATGGAAGTGTTGACCGGCAAGAACGCGGACGGAACACAGGCAGACAATGTTCGCCCGATTGTAGATGGACAGGAAGTCGAGGGCGTAGACGTAGAGAGAACTATAGTTCTGGACATTGGCGGGAAAGAGACAGAAATCAAGAAAATCACGAAGCAGAAGCGCGAGCGTGTGGATGGTGTGATGCAATACGTTCCAGGAAGTAACGTGAACAGCTACACGGTGGACGGGATTGCATTTAACCAGAAGAAACTGGACGAGTTTATCTCTGAAAACATCTGCCAGCCAGAAACCTTGCTTGCCTGCTGTAATCCGAACGCCTTCTTATCTCTGAAATCAACCACGGATATGCGGGCATTTCTTGAAAAGATGGCAGGATTTGACCTGAACGAGTACATAAAGTCTATGGGTGCGGAGTTCGCAGAGGTAGAAGAAATCACGAAAGGGCATCCGATTGAACAGGTGCAGAAAACACTTAATAAGCAGTTGACCGACCAGAAGAAAGCGACCACAAAAGCAGAGACAGAATGGAAGTATGAAAAGGCAAAGGCCATTGACTCCGGCAAAGATGATATAACACGCCTTACAGAGCAGAAAGTCAACTATGAAAACCAGATTGCCATTTTGGATGAACAGGAAAAGTCACTGGATGATGTAATGGCTGCCTATGACCAGAAATCGAAGGATATTCTGGGCTTGAAGTTTGAACAGTCTGAGATTATGCGAAAGGCGAATGAGGGACTTGTTCAGCAGAGAAAAACGCTTGATTGCGAGATTTTTTCTCTAAATCAGGATATGAAATCTGCGGAAAACAGTTTTAGAATGGCTGAGATGGATTTAAGACACGCCAAGATGGGCGTTGAGCGGCATACAGCAGAAATTAAGAAGGCGCAGGAAGATTGGAAAACCTATTCAGGACGTGAGTACCCAGAAGAAAATCTTG
>ERZ1643250.1387-NODE-1387-length-20825-cov-4.329899_pt1 | contig 20825 bp, 16 predicted proteins | sample MGYA00579262_ERZ1643250 | MGnify/ENA primary metagenome ERZ1643250 (study PRJEB29033, sample SAMEA4952265) | chicken gut metagenome | biome: Broiler Chicken; feature: Gastrointestinal Tract; material: Caecum | place: Ireland | collected 2018 | study: Broiler... | reverse complement strand
GAAGCAGGTATCCGCAGACGGGCGATGCGCAAACAGAGAAAAGAGGAAGGGTTTTGAAGAAATAGAATATAATAATAAAAGCTGCAAGTTTCGATCAACTTGCAGCTTTTATTATTATGACATAGGGTATTAGATCATGGTCTGACCACCGCTGATATTAATAGATTGTCCGGTCATATAACTGGTATAATCAGAAGCCAGAAATACAGCGATATCTGCTACGTCTTCAGGAGTTACCCAGCGTCCCAGAGGAATGGAAGATTTCCAACTTTCCAATATAGTTTCCGGATCAATACCGGTGATTTTTTGAAACGACTGTGCTTCCCGCAGTGTCATTTCACTCATAACAGAACCGGGACAGATACAGTTGACTCGGATTCCCGTATCTTTTAATTCCATGGCAAGTCCACGGGTAAAAGCAATCACAGCTGCTTTGGAAGCAGAATAGTGAGTCTGCATAGGAGCGGCAGTTTTTCCTGCCTGAGATGCGATATTTATGATTCGTCCTCGGCCGGCCTTTTTCATTGAGGAAATCACAGCTTTTGAACAGAGGAATACGCCCTTGCAGTTTACGGCAAAAGTGTCATCCCACCAGCTTTCCGGCATAGTTTCAATATCACACACCGTACAAATCCCGGCATTATTATACAGCAAGTCAATATGGCCATACATTTCTTCGGCTTTTTGGACCATAGCGGATACATCTGCTGAACGGGTGACATCCGCTCGAATAAAATCTGCATTGCCTCCGATATGTTGAATCTGATCAACCGTTTCTTTCAGATGATTTTCGTTTCTGCCGCTGATCAGCAAAGATGCGCCCTGTTTAGCTAGGGCAACGCAGATGGCTCGACCGATTCCGGATCCGCCGCCGGTGACGATTGCCGTCTGCCCTCTTAAAGATATTCTGTCTTTTTTCATAACATTTGTTTGTTCTTATTTTGAAACGCCCCAGATCTTCGCATCGGGATCCAGCATCCATGTATGGGCTTCATCGTCGATTCTGGTCTTTTCCCAGGGATTGCCTTCTAAGTGGCGGATTCCCCAGGCATAACAGCAGGGATAACCGGGGGCCATGACCTGTGCATGGGTGCCTTCGGTGATGACTGCCAGACCATTGTGATGGAGTTCGCAGATTTCACCGTCGATCCATCCTGCGCCAAAGCCCTGGGGTTTGTCAAAACGGTAGAAGTAAACTTCCGGTTGGGGATGCCAGTGAGGGGGATAGCTGGACCATTTGCCCGGAAGGTTCACTACTTCGCCCAGCACCATATTGGAGTAGGGGGCGTTTCCGAAATCAAAACTGGTTCTGACATCCCGTTCAATGCAGCCGCCGCATTCGCCGTCGGCTCCCCGGCGCCAGGTGTCCGTTTCTTCCGGGGTATAAAGATGTGCTTCAAATTTATTGTCATTATAAGTTTTCTGAACATAGAATTCGCAGTGGCCTTTAGCTGTGATGGTACAGCTGTCGCCGGCGCACAGATGCAGGCAGTAGGTACTGTAGTCGAAGGGGTTGGGACGATCCATGTCAACTGTTTTCCCTGCGAATTCCACCGTTGCTTTTCCTTCAAACATGATCCAGGCCATTTCTTTTTTGTCTTCATGGAAAGAGTAGGTATCTCCTTCTTCCATAATCAGAAGAGCCACATCCATCAGACTGCCTTCGCCGTTGTTTACGTCACAGCTGATGTATTCGTTGTATCCGCGTTTGCATTGTTTATCCATATACATAATTCGTTAACCTCCTGTGATAAATCTCTCTTTTGTGAAAGAAAGACCTGCAGACAAGATGCAAGTCTCTCCTTCCGTATGAAAGTATAAAAGTATGAATGAGATGTAGGGATGTAGTTAAATTAAAGAGTGAAGATCTGTGTATTCCAGACCAAAAGCTTCCGCTACGCCGGGGAAGGTACACTTTCCATCGTAGCAGTTTACCCCCAGAGCCAGTCCGGCGTCTTCTTTCACCGCATTTTCCAGACCTTTTCCGGCGATAGCCAAGCCGTAATTAAGGGTGGTGTTGGTCAGTGCGATGGTAGAAGTACGGGAAACAGCTCCCGGCATATTGGCAACACAGTAATGTACAATACCGTCTACTTCGAATACCGGATCCTGATGGGTAGTAGCATGGGTGGTTTCGATGCATCCGCCCTGATCTACAGCCACATCTACGATTACTGATCCTTTTTTCATCAGTTTGAGATCGTCGCGAAGAACCAGCTTGGGCGCTTTACGGCCGGGAAGCAATACAGCGCCGATGACCAGATCAGCCTGTGAAATGGCAGAAAGGATATTTGCCCGTGTGCTGTACAGGGTCTGAATCCGGCTTCCGAAAATATCGTCCAGATAGGTCAGACGCTCTACGTTGACGTCCAGAATAGTTACGTTGGCGCCCATTCCCACTGCAATTTTGCAGGCGTTGGTACCTACGCCGCCGCCGCCGATGATCACCACGTTGGCTTTTTCTACTCCGGGAACGCCTGACAGCAGCATTCCCCGTCCGCCATAGGTTTTTTCCAGATATTTTGCTCCTTCCTGGACAGACATACGGCCTGCGATTTCACTCATGGGGATCAGACAGGGAAGATTTCCGCTTTTTCCTACGATGGTTTCATAGGCTACGGCCTTTGTTCCTGCTTTTAAGAGAGCGTCTGTCAGAGGACGGTCTGCTGCAAGATGCAGATATGTATAAAGGATCTGATCTTTTCTTAAGTATTTGTATTCCGGTTCAATGGGTTCCTTTACCTTAACGATCATATCAGCCGCTTCCCATACTGATGCGGCATCGGGAAGGATGGAAGCGCCGGCGTTGATATATTCCTGATCCTCAAATCCGGAACCTTCGCCGGCAGATTTTTCTACCAGAACCTGATGGCCGGCGTCTGCATAAGCCTTTACATTGGCAGGCGTCAGTCCTACGCGAAACTCATTGTTTTTGATTTCTTTTACCAATCCGATATTCATTGGGAATGTACCTCCTTTGATAGTATTCAAAATAAAATGGTACAGAAAGGGTGTTTTGGTATCAGTAATTGGTGTTTGTTTTTGTTGATAATATATTAATATATTAATATCTCAACTGTCAAGAGGAAAAATAAAAAAATTTAAAAAATAAATATCTATATTTGTAAAAAAGATCTTGTAGTGGACAATAAACTGTAATATAATTATAATGTAAAATAGCAGAAAATAATATCAATATAATGGTTAAAAATATAAATATAGTATCTGAAAGGAGGATAAAATGAGAATATTTGAAGTGGACAGGACCCTGCGGGAATCTTTAACTTATAAAGATCCCACTTTTCCCATAGAGATTTCCACGGACAGCTATCGAAGTCTTCCGGCGCATACGCTGGACTGTCACTGGCATCTGGAGCTGGAGTTTGCCGTCATGGCGTCCGGAGAACTGGACTACTATATCAGTGACGGGGAATGCATCCGTCTGAAAGAGGGAGACGGTATTTTTATCAATGGAAATACGATGCATATGGCGAAGCAGGCTGCGGGCTGCAGCGATGCAGTCATGAAGGTGGTGGCCTTTTCACCCTCTCTGCTGGATCATAACGTAAACGGTATTGTTTATCAGAAATATTTTCAGACGGTAATTGGCAGCGCCATCCAGGGAGTTCCCCTTTTGCATGGGGATGGAGCGGCGGATGAAATCCTGTCCCTGGTGAAAAAGATTCACGGGCTGGACGATACAGACTTTAGTTATGAACTGAAGTGTCTGGGACTGGTCAGTCAGCTGTGGCATGAATTTCTTGTATATATAAGAAAGGCAGATGAATCGGCCTTGGAGAAAAAGACGTATCAGAAAAATGATGAGTGTATGAAAAAAATGCTTTTCTATATAAGGGAGCATCTTTTTGAAGAGCTGACAGTGGATCAGATTGCCAGAAGCGCCAATGTAAGCAGGAGCGAATGTTTCAAATGTTTCAAACGGTTTTCACAGAAAACACCGGTGGAGTATATCAATGAATGCCGTCTTACCCAGGGAGCTTCGCTGCTGGCGTGTACAAAGAGTTCGGTGACAGAAATTGCTTCCATGTGCGGTTTTTCTTCCAGCAGTTATTTCTGTAAGTTGTTTAAAGAGCGATATCAGTTGTCTCCGGCCCAATACCGCAGAAAAGTAAAAATATAATTCTGGTAATAACGCGAAAAAATCAGACAATAATTTTGTCGAATCTGCTTAAATAAAAAAATTTAGACAAGAATGCTTGACAGTGATATTTTAATATATTAATATATCAGCAACAGAAAGGGTGTCACATACAGTAATTTAAAACATGCACGCAAGGAGGTAATTTAGAATGAGTAAGAAACCTTATGAAGTACTGCTGGAGCAGGTTGAGAATGCTGAAAACATGACACCGGGGAACAAAGAAGGATTAAAGGATTTCCTGAAATATGAACATCCAGGAGATGTTTTATTTACAAAATGGGATTATCCTCAGATTATCAAAAGAGGAAAAGGAAACCGCATCTGGGATGTGGATGGAAAAGAATATATCGACTGCATCTGCGGTATGTCCTCCATGAACATAGGACACGGTGACAAGAGAATCGCAGACGCCATGTATGATCAGTATATGAACGAGCTGGATTTCTGGTTCGATTTCCCCACACCGGAGCGGCTGAAATTGGTAAAACGCATCATTGAAAAAACGCCGGGTGATTTTCCGAAACGTGTTCGTCTGGCTCTTTCCGGATCTGATGCGGTGGAAAATGCGATCCGTATTGCCAGATATCATACGAAAAAGACACATATCATCTCTTTCTATGGAGGATACCATGGACAGAATACAGCGACCATGGGACTGACGGGATCCGGACGTATGACCGGTTATTATAATCCTGTTCCGTCACAGGACAACTGTATTGAACATTTCCCCTATGCGTACTGCTATCGCTGTCCCTATGGAAGGGAAGAGGAAAAATGTAATTTCGAGTGTGTAAAAGTTATCGACAATATGATGTCAACAGGCGTTACCTGTATGGGAGCTCCCGATTCCGGCATTAATAATGTGGCGGCGATGATCGTGGAACCCTGTCAGAGTTCTGCCGGCTATATTGCACCGCCGAAGGGATTTTTGACAGAGCTTCGCAAACTGGCGGATAAATACGGCTTCCTTCTGATCTTTGACGAAGTGCAGACAGGTATGGGACGTACCGGCAAATTGTGGTGCTGTGAGCACGAGGATGTGGTGCCCGATATCCTGGTATTTGGAAAAGCGCTGGGTGCAGGCATACCGATGTCCGGTATTGTAGGCCGTGCGGAAATTTTTGAAGAAGCAGGAGTCAGCTTTATCTGCTCCACCTATGCAGGATATTCTCTGGGATGCCGCGTGGGCAACACAGTTCTGGACATCATTGAAGAAGATCATCTGCTGGAAAACTGCACAAAGACAGGGGAATATCTGAAGAAGAAAGCCGATGAGCTGATGGCAAATCATCCCATCGTGGGAACCTATTCTGCCATAGGCGTATACTTCGGTCTGGAGCGGGTAAAAGACCGGGGAACGAAAGAGCCGGCGAAGGAAGAAGCTCATGAGCTGGTTAACAATATGAGAGACGCGGGACTTCTTGCTCAGCTGAACGGATACTACGGCAACCGCATTTCCTTTATTCCGCCCATTACGCTGACACCGGAGCAGGTAGATGAAATTTTCGAAATTCTGGAAGCGGAAATTGCTAAAATTGAAGAAAAATATCAGATTCAGTAGATAGAGGATAGGAGGCAGAAGGACACGTGTCGTACATCTTGGGAATCGATACCGGCGGAACATTTACGGACGGCGTTTTGATGGATCCCGCCGCCCGTCAGGTACACAGCACGGCAAAAGCCTTTACCACCAGACAGGATCTGAGCGTGGGAATCCGCAACTGTTTTCGAAAGCTGCCGGTGGATCAGCTGTCTCAGGTTTCCATGGTCTGCCTTTCCACCACCCTGGCTACCAATGCAGTGGTGGAAGGGAGACAGAGCCGGGTGGGATTATTCCTTTTGGGACGAAGGATAGACCAGGATCTGCCTGCGGACTTCTGTATTCCTCTGCAGGGAGAACTGGACATTAAAGGAAGACAGAGAACGGGTATCGATCGGGAACAGGTACGTAAGGCGGCAAAAAGCCTGGAGGGGAAAATAGAGGCTGCCGCCGTGTCCTCCTTTGCCAGTGTCCGCAATCCCATCCATGAAATACAGGTGAAAGAGATCCTCCATGAAGTTTTGGACGTGCCGGTGGTCTGCGCCCATGAACTTTGCCAGTCCCTGGGATTTTATGACCGGACGGTGACGGCGGCGCTGAATGCAGGGCTGATTACCTGCATCACCACCCTGATTGCCAATGTGAAAATGATCATGAAGGAATTTTCTCTGGGAGAGATTCCTCTGATGATCGTAAAGGGCGACGGCAGTCTGATGAAATGGGAATATGCACTGAACCGACCGGTGGAGACGATTCTGTCAGGACCGGCAGCCAGTGTGGTGGGCGCCCGGTTTCTCACGGAAACCAAGGATGCCCTTGTGGTGGATATGGGCGGTACGACGACGGATATTGCCTGTATTCGGGACGGGAAAGCCCGGCTGAAAGAATCCGGCGCCGAAGTAGGCGGCTGGTGTCCTCAGATCCGGGCAGTAAATGTATCTACCTTTGGTATTGGCGGCGACAGCCGGCTGTCACCGGAGAAAGACGGCCGTTTGTCCATTGGCCCCCACAGGGTCGTGCCCCTTTCCATGGCAGACCGGTACAGTAAAGTGACAGGAGTCGAAGGCAAAGGAAAAGAAGAGAAGGGGTGGCACAGCGCTTTGACTCCCACAGATTTATTGCATGCATCGGGGCGAATTTCCAGATGGGACGTAAAGGCGGCAGCAGCCGGCGCCAGGGAAATGGCTGATCAGATGCATATGGATTATGAAGAGTTTTTAAAATTTGCGGTAAATGAAATAGAAGAGAAGCTGGCGGCGGCCTGCCGGGAGGCATTGAAAAAGGAAACCTTCGGGGAAGCTGCAGCTAAAACAGTGATTGCTTTGGGCGCGCCGGTGAGCGCCTGGATGCCCAAAGTCTGTGACAAACTGCCGGCGGTCCTGATTATTCCGCCTCATGCTGAGGTTGCAAATGCCATAGGGGCCGCATCGGGCAGTGTGTCAGTGGAAGAGAAAGTCCTGCTTCGGCCGGATCAGTATCACGAGAGAATCGTGGTACATGCTCCCTGGGGCGTTGCATCCTTTGAGTCGCTGGAAGAAGCCAAGGCGTATGCGATGGAAAAGGCAGAGGAATCTGTCAGGAGGAAAGCAGAATGCGCCGGCGGAGAAAGGGTGACGGCTACCTGCCAGGCAGAGGAAATCAGGATGGAACATCCGGATACGGGAGAAAAGCAGTTTATTGAAATGCGTATATGCGCCGTGGCCGTAGGTTCGCCGTCCTGGAGCAACCATAAGTGAAAATTTGATAAGGAGTGAAGTGATGAATCAGGCAGATCTGGAATACCTTCGCAGTCTGAAGCCTAAGGCTCACCCCGATGGGAAAAAAATGCTGGCGGAGGGACTTGAAATCGGAAAGAAAATAAAAGCTGGCCGGGGAGGATTTATCCGCAGCCAGAGTAAATATAAAAACCATGCGCAGATGAAACGGGAACTGACAAAGAACGGAGAGATTTATTGGAACATTCTGTTGGGTCTGGCCACGCTGGAGGAACAGGTGGAGGCGGAAAAGCAGCTGTATGAGTTTTCTCGCCGGACGGGAATGATGATTCATTCCATCCAGTCCATTCCAAACGGACTGGTGGCGCTGCCGCCGGAATATAGGGAAAATGCGCCGGCCACCACCAGTTACGGCATGTATACCCCGGAAGATTATGAAGCGCAGCAGGGGGCATGCCCCATAGACGTATCCTTTAATGATTATCATCTGGCTTCTCCCAACGGTCTGGCCAATACCATTATGGCCATTGAATCGGGATCTCCCACCATTGGAGAGTTCTGCCAGTTCAACTGGGACTTTTACGGATACAACGATGATGTGGAGCGTATCTGCAATATGGTTCGGGCCCTGGGCGTGGTGGCATCCAAAAAGGATGAATATTTTGAGGTAAAGACTTATCTGGATGATGGATATGCCGGATATTTTATGGACTGCGCCTCTTATATCGGCTATGCCATGCTGGAACATTATATCTGTACGACTTTGTGCGGAGCCAGGTATGTTATCGGATTTGGCGGGCTTCTCAGTGAAAACGACACTCGATGCGCCATCGCCATGGCCCTTCACCAGGTATTGTCCACGGAGGATCAGCCGGTGCTGCGCTATTTAAACGGTTCCACCAATCTGCAGTGGGATCATGATATCCATGGCAATTACGGCGTGTCGGTACCGGAGATGCTGTTTGAGATTCTGGTGGAGAAAAAGTATCATATGGGACTGGGAGTGAATCCGGTCTCCATTACAGAGAAGATCAAAGTTCCCACCCTTCAGGAGCTGGAGGATATCTTTGCAGCCGGAAAACGGGCGGAAGAAAAGGCGGAGGAATGGATGCCTTACTTTAATTTCGAACCCCTGGAAAAAATGCGGGATGAAATGGCAGAAAAAGGCCGCAGACTGTTCGAAAACTGCCTGGAAGGTTTTCGGCTGGCAGGGATTGATACAGAGGATCCAGTGGAAATGCTGCTGGTGCTGGCGGCGATGAACCCCATTCGTTTTGAACAGATGTTTCACGCCACCACCTACGGCACGGATAACGTGGAAGTAAAACCATTTTATACTACGGTGCTGGTGCGCCAGACCATGCAGATGAAACAGGAAATCCTGGCACAGCTGGATGAAAAGAAGATGCGCGGTTCTCTGACCGGCAAAAAAGTGGTGCTGGGATCCGGAGACGCCCATACCTACGGTCTGGTGCTGGTGGAAGGCGTTCTCAAAGAAATGGGCGCCCATACGGTAAATGCCGGCGTGGACATGGATCCGGTGGATATGCTGGATCTGGCAGATGAAGAAGACACGCCGTTCATTGGCATAAGCTGCCACAACGGACAGGCGTTGGACTATGGCCGCCAACTGATTGCCCTGGCAAAAGAAAGGGGAAGAACCTACTGGATTTTCATGGGCGGAAAATTAAACGCGATTCTTCCCGGAGATTCCGAACCGGTAGAGATTGCAGACAAGCTGGCAGAAATTGGAATTCATTCAGAAAATGACATTATAAAGACAGTGATGCAGATGGCAGAACTGTAAAGGATTGAGAGAAGGAAAGGAGTTACGGCGATGAGCAAAATGTTGGAGGTAGTAAATCCCCAGACTGGTGAAAGAATTGAGCAGGTGGAGCTGGTTGGCGCAGAACAGATGACAGAAATAGTAAACAGCGCCCTGTCCGCTCAGCCGCTGTGGGAAGAGATGCCCTTATATGAACGGGGGGAAATCCTGTATCGGTTTGCAGACCTTCTGGAGGCCAATGGGGAACAGATTTCTCAGCTTTCTTCACAGGAAATGGCCAAGCCTATCCAGCAGGCCAGAGTGGAAACCGAGGATGGAATCAAGCTTCTCAGGGGAGCTGTGGAGAGAGCAAAGCATCTTTACGGAGAAGTTCTGGCAGACAACGGACCCGGTTTTGAGAAGGATCTGGTGTTCACCCGCAGGGAGCCTCTGGGTGTGATTGCCTGTATCATTCCTTTTAATTTCCCCATAGAGCTTACTTTCCAGAAAATTGCACCGGCTCTGATCATGGGAAACGCTGTGATAGTAAAAGCGCCGTCGTCCAATCCGCTGGCAGTGCTGGCGCTGCAGAAATTGGCTGACGAAGCTGGAATTCCCTCTGGCGTTGTGAAATTTCTTGTATGCGAGAGGAATGTTCTTACGGAATGTGTGCTGAAAAATCCCCAGGTGGCGGCTATCAGCATGACAGGAAGTACAGCCGCAGGAAAGCAGCTCACAAGGGACGGCGCGGATACGTTAAAAAGGATGTTTCTGGAATTGGGCGGCAACGACGCCTTCCTGATTTTTGAAGATGCAGATCTTGATAAGGCTCTGGATGAGATGGTAAACAGCCGGATGGAAAACAATGGTCAGGTTTGCTGTTCGTCCAAACGATTTCTGGTTCAGCGCAGTATCTATGACGCCCTGGCGGAAGAGCTGATAAAGCGTCTGAAGGAATTGCCCCGGGGATCTGCGCAGGATGAAAATGCTGTGGTAACAGCTCTTGTCAGCGAAAAAGCGGCGGCAGAAGTAGAATCACAGATTGAACGCACGGTTTCCCAGGGAGCTCGGCTGGCGTATGGAGGAATGCGGGAAGGAGCCCGGATAGAACCCACGGTGCTTTTGGATGTGAGCAAAGATATGGATATTGCATCCAATATGGAAGTATTCGGTCCGGTATTTCCTCTGATTCCCTTTGATACAGAGGATGAGGCAGTGGAGATTGCCAACAATTCTGTATATGGACTGTCTTCCGGTCTGATGACGAAGGATATGAACCGGGCTTTCCGGGTGGGACGTAAGCTGAAGGCCGGCGCCGCAGTTGTCAATGGAAGCGGCGGATACCGTCATCTGGATCAGCCCTTTGGCGGATACAAGCAAAGCGGCATTGGAAGAGAGGGGTTAAGCATCTCTCTGGAAGAATTCAGTTACATTAAGGTTTACGCCATGAAGGGCGCCTTTGCCTAAAGAAGCAAAAAGGAGAGAAAGCGGTGAATCGGAATCGGGGAATTTTGATGCTGCTGGGGGCGTCAGTCTTGTGGAGCTTTGCCGGTATCTGTGTCAAGAGTATGTCCTGGAATGGATTTGCCATCACCGGGATCCGGGGATTGATTGCGGCGGCTGTCATGCTGGCAGTCATCAAAAAACCCCGGCTTCCCCGGGGAAAGTATCAGATTCTGGCGGTATTTTCCTATACCGGCCTGATCTGTATGACCGTGATCGCCACCAAACTGACCACAGCGGCCAACGCTATTTTGCTTCAATATACCTCGCCGGTTTACTCAGCGATACTGGGATATTATGTACTGGGGGAACGGGTCACCAGAAGAGATCGGATTTCCATTGTGATGATATTTGCAGGTCTTTTCATTTTCTTTTATGACGGATTGTCAGGAGGCCATCTTCTGGGTGATCTGGTGGCGCTGATGTCCGGCGTATGTTTCGCCGCGATGAATGTGTTTATGCGGGCGGACGCCAAAGTGTCCCCGCTGCAGAATGTTTTTTGGGGGAATCTTGCCGCATTTGTTTTTATGTTTCCTTTCTTCGGGCATGTGGAATGGGAGATGAAAAATATAGGTCTGGTTCTGTTTCTGGGGGTATTCCAGTTGGGTCTTGCTTATATCCTGTACTCCAAAGCCATTCTTTATGTGGGAGCTTTGGAAGCTACGGTGACGACCGTTCTGGAGGCGATTCTAAATCCCATTTGGGTAATGCTTTTGGGGAATGAATCCATTGGACCGGCCACCATGGCCGGAGGAGCGATGGTTCTCCTGGCAGTCATCCTGCGCAGCATGCCGACAGTGAAAAAGACGGAAACTGAAAGGGCAAAAGAATAGCTATATGGACGAAAATGTGATATATTAGTACATAAGATGCAGAAAGGAAACAAAAGTTACATGGCAAAGCGAAAAAGCAGTATTGAAGTATATCACATATTAAAAGACGAGATTCAGTATTTAATGCTGGAACCGGGCTTTCATATTCATGAACCGGAGCTGATTGAAAAATTCGGCGTCAGCCGCACACCGATCCGTGAAGCGCTTCTGCGTCTGGAGACAGACGGACTGGTGACGATCTATCCGCAAAATGGAACGTACGTGGCAAAGATTAATTTTAAGCTGGCAACGGAAGTGGCCTACATGCGTCATTTGCTGGATACGGATATCTGTCTGCAGCTGTGTAGCGAAAAGACGCCGGTGCGGGATGTGGTGGATGAAGCCGTCTACTTTATGTCGTCCGCAGTGCGAAAAGGAGATATTGTGGAATTTGTCCGGCAGGATGATCATTTCCATGAATCCTTATTCCGGGTGGCGGGCCATGAACAGATTTGGAAGATTATTGAAAATTCCCATGCTCATAATAACAGGGTGAGAATGCTGGACATGCGGCGGCCGGGAACCATGGAGCCTTCTCTGGAGGAACATCTCAAGATTGTAGAATGTATTGAACAGGGGAAGGAGGACGATCTTCAGGAAATCATGGATCGTCACCATGACCACAAAGAGACGGAGGAGCGGGAAACGCTGTTTCGTCAGCTGTATCCGGATTATTTTGAATAATAAGAAGAAAAACAGTCATGCCCTTTCAAAAGGCGGCATGGCTGTTTTTTGGGAAAGAAGGGAAAGGAGGGAAACGGGAAGGACAGACATTATAATAGGTAGAAGACAATGGACAGAAGAGGAAGTTTATATTAAGATCACTTGCGTAAAATGCGTGGAGTGTATGTGAAAATATAATGGGGAGAAAAGCATGTTAAAGGTACTGATTGCAGACGATGAAAAAGATATTGTAGACTTAATTGCTTATTTGATTCGGGAACTGGATGTGGAAATTGTCGGACAGGCCACGGACGGCCTGGCGGCCTACCGTCTGATTATTGAGCAGGAACCGGATGTGGTGATTTCCGATATTCGTATGCCGGGTATGACAGGATTGGAGTTGATAGAAAAGGTAAAGCAGACTATGGAGAAGACGGAATTCATCGTGATCAGTGGGTATCGTGATTTTGAGTATGCCAAGACGGCGCTGCAGTTCGGCGTTCAGGATTATCTTTTGAAACCGATCAAACAGGAAGAACTTGCCAGGCTGTTAAACCGGCTGAATCACAAGAAACATCTGGATACAAAAAAGCAGCGGGAGGATGAAGATCTGCAGCAAAAATTTGTGGAGCAGACAAGCAGGATCCGCAGGGAATACCTGAAAAAGCTGCTGTACGGACAGTATATTGATGAAAATACACTGGCATTGACGGGGGAGAATGCTCCGGTTCGCCCCGTGGAAGGGTGTCTGTATCAGGTGCTGGCCATAAAACTGGACTTTCTGGAGCAGGAACAGGTGGATTTTGCGGCATATTCTTCCTTATTGGAAAACATGTGTGAAAAATATACAACGAAACTGAAAAGCGACAGTTATGACGCGGAATATTTCTATGAAAAATCTCAGGGATACATTGCTTTTAACTATGATTTAAAGATACATCAGCCCATGGAGCAGAAAAAGAAGTATATGCTGCAGCTGTTAAAAGAAGATAATGAGAAATATAAAGTGTTCAATGTCACTTTGGGGATCGGTTTGCCGGCGGACAGACAAGAGGAATTCCCTTTGTCCTTTCGCACTGCCCAGGCAGCAGTCAATAACAGGATTCTTTTGGGAGATAAAAGAATCATCGAAGCTTCTGAGCTGACGGAACGTCAGCTTTATGGTCAGGCAGCCATTCCCGCGGATATCCAGCAGCGTGCCAGAAAAGCGGTGTTTGAGCTGAATGCAGAGCAGGCGGTTTCCTGTCTGGATGATTTATTGCGGCCATATTTCCATGGAGAATCAAAGGAACCCTGGACCATTTATCAGATGGCCAGGCTGTGGATGGATCTTGTCGAAGAGGTGGTATTGGAAAATGACCTTATAGATAAGCAGCGGCTGCCCCAGAAAGAAAACTGGATCTGGAAGATCAACAGCTGTATTTCTCTGAAAGGATGCCGTCAGTATCTGGCGGATTACGCCATGAAAGTGATGGAGGCCTGCAATGATGTTCAGAAAAGTTTTGAAGCCAGGCCAATTCGTGAGGTCAAGGAATATATTGAAAAAAATTATGCGCAGAAACTGTCCTTGGAGGAGATCGGAAAGATGGTCTGCTTAAATCCCGTTTATCTGAGTACCCTGTTTAAGAATCAGACGGGAATGACCATTACCAACTATATGATTAAAGTGCGTATGGAGGAGGCGAAACGCCTGCTTCGGGAAACCCATATGAGTGTAAGTTCCATTGCCGGGAAAGTCGGTTATACAGATACGAAATTTTTCAGCAAAACCTTTACCAAGACGGTGGGAATCAAACCGGTGGAATACCGGAAATTCGAGCAGAAATAAGGGAGTGATTTATGAAATCAGAAGAGCTGTTTAACAAGAAGGACATTGCAGTTTTGGCTTTTGGCGCCCTGCTTCTGCTTTTGCAGTTTCTGGCCGGGATTGCAGACGGGTGCCTGCAGGGCTTTGGCGGGGCGGAAATCTGCAGCGCCGTAACTGCGCTGGGACTTTCTGGGATCTTTGTCTACTTAATCAAAAAGTGGGTAATTCCGGCGGTAAAGCTGAACCGCCTCCTGAACAGCGCCAATGAAAATGAGGATATTGACGGGCTCATAGAAAAGTTGGATGAATCGTCGGGGTCTGATTATTCTGAACGGCTGTTTGCCGGCATCACTGAGTTAATCAACCGGGAGCAAAAAGCCCAGCTTCTTTCCACGGAAGCTACGATTCACGTACTGCAAAGCCAGATCAATCCTCATTTTTTGTATAATACCCTGGAAACTATCCGCAGCAAGGCGATTCTTCAGGGAAATGAAGAAATTGCCAAAATGAACGAGGCGCTGGCCACGCTGTTTCGCTATAATATAAGCCGTCCCGGGGAAATGGCGACGCTGGCGGAGGAGATGGAAAATGTAGACAGTTATCTGATCATCCAGCAGTATCGTTTTCGGGACAAATTTAAAGTTACCAAAATATATGATGAGACGGATGACTATCTGATGTCTTATATGATGCCGGTGCTGACTATACAGCCCATTGTAGAGAATGCCATTCATCATGGTCTGGAAAGCAAAGTGGGGACGGGAGAGATTATTATACGGGCCTTTACCACGCAGAACCGTCTGATCATCATTGTCAGCGATGATGGAGTGGGGATACCCCAGGAACAGTTAAGAGTAATGAAACAGAAATTGGAAGCGGTCAACAGTTTTACCGATACCGGAGCGAGACAGAAAAAATCCCGGGGAGAGGGGATTGCCCTGCAAAACGTTCTTCAGAGGATCAAATTCTATTATGGAGAAGAATACGGGATGGAGATTACCAGTGCAGAGGGATGCGGAACGACGGTGGAAATCTGGCTTCCTAAAATTTATGATTTCAAAAGGAGGAATCCGGATGTATGAGCGGTTTCGGGCAGAAAAGATTAAAGCCTTATCCATGGCGGAAAACGCCGTATGTCCCCTTTCTTTTTATATTTTCAGAGGCGAGGTTCTGGGAGTGCTGGGGATGGACGGCATGGAGAGAAACAGCCTGATCCGGATATTGTCCGGTCAGGAGAAAATGCTTCAGGGAAGAATGTGGATAGATGGAGAAGAGATAAAAATCTCTTCGGTATACGATGGACAAAAAAAGGGAATTTACCTGATAAATCAGGAAAGCCGTCTGTTTCCCCAGCGCAGTATCGAAGAGAATTTTATCCTGATGTACAAAAGGGAGGGCCGTCTGCTGGTCAACTGGCAGAGAGCCCGGCAGCACCTGTGGTATCTGTCAGAGGAATACGGGCTTTCCCTGGATCCTGATTGTTTTGTTTCAGAGATGAGTCTTTGTCAGCGGCATTTGTTTGAGCTGGCTGTGGCTTCTTATTCAGGCGCCAGACTGATTATTATAGACCGGATTGACGCTTCTTATTCGGAAGAGGAATATGGCGCATACGAAAAAATGATTGGCATGCTGAAAGAAAAAGGGGTCAGTTTTCTGATTATGCATACGGATCTTTTACGGGCAAAAGCGCTCAGCGAAAGGGTTATGGTAATAAGAAAGGGAGATAAAGCGGGAACTTTTTATATGAAAGAGGTAAAACCGGGACTTCTTTACAAGGTGATGACGGGATCAGAGGAAAACGCCCGTCCCTCAAGGAAAAGTTATCGGCAGCAGGAAACGGTGATGGATGCTTTTCATCTGAGATCGCCGGGAATTGTGGAGGATTTAAGCTTCTGTCTGAACCGAGGAGAGATCATCGGTTTTGTGAATGAAAAATTTGAAACAATGGAAAAGATCTTATTATTGCTGCGGGGCAAGTATGAACTGGAAGGCGGAAAACTGTATGTGGAACATCAGGAGGTAACGCCCTTTCAGGAAAGGGAGGCGGCCAGGCGGGGAATCCGTTACATCAGCAGAAACAGTGCGCGGGAAAACGTGTTCCTTGATTTATCAGTGGAAGAAAATCTGCAGATAGAGCTGTATAAGCCATGGCAGTATGGGGGAGGCGTAATTAACCGCCGGCTGGTTCGTTACGCGATGAAGAGAAAATCCGGTCTTTTTCTGAGTCAGCGCAAACTAAAAAGTCCCCTGTATCTGCTGGATCATAATGAACGGATGATGATTGCGCTATATCGCTGGAAAATGGCAGATATGAAAATACTTTTGATGGATGCCCCGGCTATGCCGGCAGAAGTGAATCTGCGAAAATACATCCGAAGTTATCTGACAGAAATATGTCAGAATGGGGTTGCAATCATTTACAGTTCACCCAATATAGAAGAAATGGTGGAACTGTGTGATTGCATTTACGTGGTGGAAAAGGGAAAAATATCCAGAAGTATAAAAAGGACGTCAGGAGATAGAGATGAACAAATGTAGGAACTTGATCGAACAATATTTCAGTTGGTTTATTTTTGGAATCGTATTGCTGATTGTTATCTTCTTTTCGGACTATCCCATATCGGGAAAGATTATCATGAATATTCTAACACAGAATGCTTACATGCTTACAGTGGCGATGGGAATGGCTGTTCTCATGATTTCGGGTTCCATCGATATTTCTGTAGGCGCTCAGGTGTCTCTGATCGGAATATTGTGTGCCAGAATGCTGACGGAAAAAGGAATTCCGGCCTGGATCGTCATTATAACGGCCATCGTTCTGGGAGTTGGTCTGAATCTGATCCATGTGCTTCTTTCTGTGTGGTGGAAACTTCCCATGGTGCTGATCAGCATTGGAACAATGACCTTATATCAGGGAATTGTGGATCTGATGGGAACGTCCAGACCTGTTTTGATCTATGACCAGACTTTCCGCTATATCGGCACCAAATATCTGGGAAATGTTTCGATACAGATTCTTTTGGCGTGCATTGTGGCGGCCGCGGCGTTTTTCCTGATGCACAAAACCTATCCGGGACGATATATCTATGCGGTGGGAAGCAACCCTCTGGCGGCAAGTCTGTCGGGGATTAATGTGACAAAGGTAAAGATGATGGCTTCGGTATTTTATGGATGTACGGTGGCGGCGGGGACATTGATCCATACTTCCCGTCTGGGGTCGGCACAGACCGGAATGGGAGATGAGATATCTGTTACGGTAATTACTGCCGGTTTACTGGGGGGGATCAGCATTAAAGGAGGAACAGGAAAAATTTCCAGTGTATTTTTGATTATGTTGTCCCTATCTGGGCTTTCCTATGTTACCATGTCTACCTCTTACGGCGTACATTATCGGAACCTGCTGAACGGTTCTTTACTTTTGCTGGCTCTCGGTTATGATTTTTACCGAAGCTGCAGAAGGCGGCGAATAGAAACCACAAAGATATAAATTTCCTCTGCCTTAAAATGAATCTGACCGCCTTGTTGTGAAAAATCAGGATGAATATAATTGAATTTATAAAAAACAACAAGGAGGAAAGAAAATGAAAACAGTGGATGCATGTTACATCGTTTCTGAAAGACAGGCAGAAGTCAGACGGGTGGAAATAGACGAACCCAAAAGAGGAGAACTTCAGATTAAGGTGAAAGCCTGCGGTATCTGTGCCTGGGATTCTTATCTGTTTCAGGGAAGAGACACTTCGGAACCATTTCCTTTCCGTTTTGGCCATGAGGCTGTCGGTGTTGTAACTGAAATAGGAGAGGGCGTTTCCGGATTTTCTGTGGGAGATCAGGTATTTTGCATTGAAGGCGGACCGGAACTGGCGCAGATAATCAACATTCCGGCGGACCGGGCGGGACATTTGCCGGAAATTGCAGAAGAAGAATTTCCCTACTACATCTGCGAGCCGGCCGCCTGTGTGGTAAGCGGAATTAACTGTATCAAGGTTCATCCGGGAGACGATGTGGCTGTCATCGGATGCGGATATATGGGACTTTTAAATGTCCAGGCATTCCGCCGCAGTCTGATCGGAAGGCTGATCTGTTTCGACCTTGATGAGGATAAATTAAAGCTGGCCAAAAAGTACGGTGCCGATGCATGTTACCGTTCTGATACTGAGGAAGGCAAGGCGGCAATCCGGTCCTTTATTGAGGAAGGGGGATTTGACATTGTCGTAGAGTGTTCCGGTTCACAGCCCGGTCTGTCGCTGGCCTGTGATCTGGTGAAAACCTGCGGAACAATTTCTAATTTTGCCTGGCACCGGGGGGAACGGACCATCAATTGTACGCCCTGGCATCTTCGGGGCATTGAGATTGTGAATACGTCGGATGCAAGGGATCCCCATTTTCCTCTCCAGGTAAAAAAGACGGAAAACCTGGTAAAGGCAGGGGTGTTTGATCAGCACGATCTGGTCACCCATATTATGGATTACCATGACATTCAGAAGATGCTGATGACGGCATACCATCATGCAGAGGGTTATATCAAAGGCGTAATTACGTTTTAGGGGGGCAGCGTATGAAAAAGACAGCAGTGGGAGTAATCGGCTGCGGGAATGTCAGCGACATTTATATGCAGAACCTGGGGAATCTGTTTCCTCAGGTTTATGTGGAAGCCTGTGCGTCCAGGCGGGAGGAAAGCGCCAGGAAATTGGCGCAGAAATATCATATTCCTAAAGTTTATTCTGTGGAAGAATTACTGGAAGATCCCAAGATAGAGGTAGTTTTGAATCTCACTACGCCGGATGCTCATTATGAGATTACCAAAAGAGCGCTGGAGAAGGGGAAACATGTCTATTCAGAAAAGCCCATCAGTCTGGAGATGGATCAGGCCAGGCATCTGCAGTCTCTGGCAAGGGAAAAGGGCCTCCGTCTGGGATGCGCGCCGGATACTGTGCTGGGGGCTGCGGTGCAGACGGGCAGAAAGCTTTTGGAAGAAGAAGCCATTGGGAGGCCGTTGTCCGCATCCATGTTTTTCGGCTGGCACGGACCGGAGCATGAGCATCCCAATCCCGCTTTCCTTTATCAGTATGGCGCAGGGCCTGTGTTTGATTATGGGCCCTACTATTTTTCTGCGCTGGTCACTCTTCTGGGGCCGGCAAAGACGGTTTTTGCCATGGCCATGAAGGGATTTGAGGAGCGAACCTGCACCTGTCCCGGTCCCCATTTGGGAGAAAAATTTTCGGTGGAAATTCCCACCCATGTAACGGGAACAGTTCGGCTGCAAAGCGGCGTTCTGGTTTCCGTGACCACAAGTTTTGACATATGGGGACATGGTCATCCTTTTATAGAAATATATGGGACGGAAGGAACGTTAAGGCTGCCGGACCCGGATCGGTTTGGCGGGGAGGTTTTTCTTTTAAAAAAAGGGGAAGATCAGTTCCAAAAGGTTCCGCTGGCCTTCGGCTATGAAGAAAATTCCCGCGGACTTGGTCTGGCGGATATGGTCATCAGAATGGAAAAGCAGGCGCCCCATCGGGCTTCTGATACTCTGGCAGTTCATGTGCTGGAGATCATGCATGGTTTTCTGAACAGCAGCGCGCTGAATCAGCCGGTGATTTTACAGACAACTTGTGAAGCTCCGCGAATGATGTAAATACAGTCCCCCTTAATGTAAATACAGTCACCTTGTGAGATGAGTTGATTCAAGTATAATAAAATCATCCAAACATATTAATATATTAAATCGGCAAAAGGACGATGATGCAAAGGAGGAACAGTATGAAGAAAAGGATTCTGGCGGTAGGTTTGTTGGTTATGTCATTGGTTGCGGCATCGATAAGCGGCTGCGGCGCGGCAGATCAGGCTCAGGAAACATCAGGAGAGGAAACGGCTCAGGAAGAAGGAGGCTCCGGCGGAGGAGAAAAGCTGAAAGTAGGAGCCGCCACCAGAACACTGCAGGACTCCGTCTATATTACCATGCGTGACAATGCTCAGAAGAAAGCAGATGAACTGGGAATCGATCTGACCTGGCAGGACTGTAATATCGATGTGGCAGTACAGAAAAGCCAGATTGAGAATTTCGTTGCTTCAGGGACGGACGTTATGATTGTGGAAGCAGCGGATCAGAAATCCATGTCAGATACGGTTAACAGCGTACAGGAGCAGGGAATCCCGGTGATTATCATTGAAGCGTTGATTGATAATGTACAGCCGGATCTTTGGGTAACTGCCAATTCCTACGATGTGGGCGTACAGCAGGTGGATGCATTTATTGAGAAATGGGGTACAGAAGAGCCGGCCAATGTAGTGCTGCTTTCCGGTACTCAGGGAGATGAGGTTGCAGAATCTATTTCCGCAGGTGTGCGGGATCAGGTAGCCAAGTATGACAATCTGACGCTGGTGTATGAACAGTATTGTCAGAACTGGGCCCGTGACAAAGGCATGTCCTTCATGGAGGATGCTATTTCTGTCAATAACGGCAACATTCAGGCGGTATTCGGAAACAACGACCAGATTACCATGGGCGCTTTAAAAGCAGCGGAAAATGCCGGACTGGTGGATCAGATGTGGTTCATCGGCGGAGACCATGAGGAAGAAATGGTGAAATATATCGTAGACGGATACCAGGCCATAACGGTTCACAAAGGAACAGAGGTTCAGGGAGAATTCCTGATGGAGGCCGCTCAGATGCTGGCCAACGGCGAAACGATTCCGGATACGCAGGAAGTGGACGGCATTACTACATGGTATGCTCCCATTACGGTGGTGAGTGCAGATAACGTGGAAGACTTCAGTTCCAGCCGATATCCAGATTTGTTT
>ERZ1643250.1385-NODE-1385-length-20834-cov-4.741999_pt1 | contig 20834 bp, 17 predicted proteins | sample MGYA00579262_ERZ1643250 | MGnify/ENA primary metagenome ERZ1643250 (study PRJEB29033, sample SAMEA4952265) | chicken gut metagenome | biome: Broiler Chicken; feature: Gastrointestinal Tract; material: Caecum | place: Ireland | collected 2018 | study: Broiler... | reverse complement strand
GCCGCGCTGGCGCAGGCGGCGGAGAACGGCAAACAGGTTTCCGTTCTGGTGGAGTTAAAAGCCAGGTTTGATGAAGAAAACAACATAGTCTGGGCAAAGATGCTGGAAAAAGCAGGCTGTCATGTCATCTACGGCCTGCTGGGATTAAAAACTCACAGCAAGATTACCCTGGTGGTGCGCCGGGAGGAGACGGGCATCCGACGCTATGTCCATCTGGGAACGGGAAATTACAACGATTCCACGGCCAAGCTGTATACGGACTGCGGACTTCTGACCTGTGACGCCAGGATCGGCGAGGACGCCACCGCCGTTTTCAACATGCTCTCCGGTTATTCCGAACCCAGTATGTGGAACAAGCTGGTCGTAGCGCCTCTGTGGATGCGGGATCGCTTTCTCCATCTGATCGAGATGGAAGCGGAGCACGCCAGAAAGGGAGAGAAAGCCCGTATCGTGGCCAAGGTAAACTCCCTTTGTGACCGGGATATCATCGCTGCTCTTTACGCGGCCTCCGCGGCCGGCGTACAGATCGACCTAATCGTGCGGGGCATCTGCTGTCTGAAGGTGGGGATCCCCGGTATCAGCGAGAACATCACCGTCCGTTCCATCGTGGGCAATTTCCTGGAGCATGCCAGAATCTTCTATTTCTACAGCAATGGAAACGAGGAGATCTATATGGGCAGCGCCGACTGGATGCCGAGAAACCTGGATAAACGGGTGGAGATTATCTTCCCCATCGAGGATGAGCGGCTAAAAAAAGAAGCCTGGCATATCCTGGACACCCAGCTTCGGGACAATGTGAAAGCACATATCCTGCAGCCGGACGGATCCTATGAGAAAATCGACAAAAGAGGCAAGGTGCTGGTCAATGCCCAGGAGACCTTCTGTCAGGAGGCCACCGAAGCGGCGGAAGCGCCGGAGAAGATAAAGGATCAGCGGGTCTTTATTCCGGCGGAACCGCTGGAAGATCCGAAAGAGTAAAGAAAGTGTAAAATATTTCTAAAAGGTCCGTAATATCATAATATAACTGTATTGACAAACAGCCGCATATGGTTTACTCTGTGTACGTAGTAAATCAATGCGGCTGATTTGAGAAAAAGGAGGATGCATTATGGATCTGATTTTGGAAATGGAAAAACGCGTTATGCGGGATATGAAAAACGCCGCCCGGACATCCGGCTATGGACAGTCAGCTTGTTTTGGCGCACGCCAGGGAGCAGAGAAAAAGCGGGAAGAAAAAAAATACGATACCGCGGAAAAAAGAATGTGACCCGTACACCCGTACGGGTCAAACTGATTTTACGAGATTTTCTTATCCCCTTTCAGGTTCTTCCAGATCTGAAGGGGGATTTTTAAATTGCCCCGGCCCTCTCCCAGGTCGATGCCCGGTTTGTTCCCGCCGTGGAAATCCGAACCGCCGGTGATGCCAAGGCCGTATTTTTTTGCCAGGCGGCGCATGTTTCCCTCGTCCATCCCGCAGTTGGCAGAATAGATGGCCTCGATGGCGTTAAGACCGGCTTTTTTCAAAGAAGCGGTCAGTTCCTCCAGTTCCCGCTGGGACAGATGGTACAAAAGAGGATGAGCCAGCACGGCGATGCCGGAACCCTCCTGGATGAGACGGATCGCCTGGAAGGGAGTCACCTTTTCCCGGGGGACGAAACAGCAGGCCTGATCGCCGATATACCGCGAGAAAGCCTCCGCCATGGAAGATACGTAACCTTCATCCAAAAGATAGCGGGCGAAATGGGCCCTGGTCCAGACGGCTTCTGGAAAACGCTGTTCCATGATTTCCCATGTGATGGGGATTTTGTGTTCCGACAGAAGCCGGATCATCTTGCGGTTGCGCACGTTTCGGGAATCCAGGAACCGGGAAAGGCTTCCGGCAAAGTAAGCGTTGTCCACATCGATGTCCAGTCCCAGGATATGGATATCCCGGTCTTTGTAATTGGTGGAAAACTCGATGCCGGGGATCAGCATGATCCCAAGCTTGTCTGCTTCCTCGCGGGCCGGGGCGATTCCCCGGATGGTATCGTGGTCCGTCAGCGCGATGGCGGCCAGCCCTTTTTTTGCTGCGTAACGTACCACCTCCCGGGGCGTCAGCGTCCCGTCGGAGCAGCTGGAGTGGACATGCAGGTCGATATATGGTTCCATATGCGATCATCTCCCAAAAATATTCTGCCATCATTATAAGGGAGGGAGAAAGCCGGGTCAAGACGCTCTTGCTTTTTGCACAGGAACTTCGATATAATGAAGGCAAAAGAAGACGGAAGCGGGAAAGGAGGATAAAAACGGTGGAGATCAGATGTGTTGCCCTGGATCTGGACCGCACGACTTTGAACCGGGAGGGAAAGCTGGGGGAGGCTAATCGGAAAGCCATTGAAGAATTGATCGAAAAGGGAGTCTGTGTGGTCATCGCCAGCGGGCGATCCTTTCATACCCTGCCAGCGGATGTGACGGGGATTTTTGGCATTTCCTATGCGGTGACCTCCAACGGGGCGGCGGTATACCGCGTGCCGGACAAGCGGTGTCTGAAACGGTACACCGTGAGCGCTTCGGCGGCGACGGCCATCCTGGATGCGCTAAGAGGAGAAGAGGTGGCCTATGAGGCCTTCCTTGACGGCTGCGCCTATGCCCAGCATGATTTTATCCAGGATCCGGTCCGTTACGGTACTTCGGTAAAGGGTGTGGAATATATCCGCAGCACCCGCCGGCCGGTGGAGGATATCACCGGATTTATAAAGGAACACGCGGGACAGCTGGAGAGTATGGATATCGTGGTGCCGGATGCGGGACAAAAGGAACGGCTGTGGAGGCGGATCGCGGCGGCGGCTCCGGACGTCTATATCACCTCTTCGGTACAGCAGCTGATCGAGATTTCCGACCGGCAGGCGGGGAAGCATTCCGGACTGAAATTCGTCACAGATCTGCTTGGCATCGCGCCGGAATCGGTGGCCGCCTTCGGAGACGGAGACAACGACGTGGATATGATGAAGTTTGCCGGATACGGCGTCGCCGTGGCAAACGCTTCGGAAAAATGTAAAAAGGCGGCCCGGTACGTGACCAAAAGCCATGATGAGGACGGCGTGGCCTACGGACTGCGTAAGATCCTTGGGTGTCTGTAAAGACGGATGACAGGAGAAGCAAAAGGTGGTATACTGATAGAAAAATGGTACGCAGGAGGTACATGACAGATGAATCAGAAGAAAATTGCAGGCGAGAAAGCGGCGGAGTATATCAAAGACGGCATGGTGGTAGGACTGGGAACCGGTTCCACAGCCAGATACATGGTGGATAAGGTGGGAGAGATGGTCAAGAACGGCCTGAAGATCCAGGGTGTTCCCACTTCCAAAGCGACGGAAGAGCAGGCCCGTTCCCTGGGCATTCCCCTGCTGGATATCAACGACGTGGATCACATCGATCTGGATATCGACGGCGTGGATGAGATCGACGGCGATTTCAACGCTACCAAAGGCGGCGGCGGCGCTCTGTTCCGGGAAAAGGTAGTGGCTTCTCTGGCCAAAGAAGTGATCTGGATCATGGATGAGAGCAAGCTGGTGGACAAACTGGGAGCCTTCCCCCTTCCCATCGAGATTCTGCCCTACGGTTATCAGATCGTATTCAAAAAGATGGAAGAGTACGGTTTCAACCCCAAAATGAGGATGAAAGACGGCGAGCTGTTTGTGACGGACAACGGAAACTATATCGTCGACCTGCATCTGGGCGTTCCGGCCGACATCGAAGACGTAAAGGCGAAAGTAAACGGCATCGTGGGCGTGCTGGAGACCGGTCAGTTCCTGAAGATGTGCAAACGCATCATCGTGGGAACCGACGAAGGCGTGAAGGTGATCGAAGCGAAATAAAAAACAACAGGAAAAGGGACTGCGCGTCAGTCTCTTTTTTTGCCCTTTTTACTTTCTGACAATATTATCACCGCTGATCTGTTGTCTGGAGTTTTAAAATCAGGTATAATGAAAAAAGAAATCGGGAGAGGAGGAAGGAAAGATTGAAGAAAAAGAAGTGGATTCTTCTGGGCATCCTGGCATTGCTGGCGGGGGTATTGGCCGGCTGCGCCAGGGAGGAAAGCCAGGGACCGGTCCGTGTCGGCGCGCTGAAAGGGCCCACCTCCATGGGGCTGGTGTTTCTGATGAATGACGAAGAAAGGAAAGAGAATTATGAATTTACCATGGTGACGGCGGCGGATGAACTGATGACGCAGATGGTAAAAGGGGAACTGGACATTGCTCTGATCCCGGCCAATACGGCGGCCATCCTGTATCAGAAGACAGAAGGAAAGATTGCCGCGGCGGATATCAACACGCTGGGCGTGCTGTATATGGTCACCGGGGACGCAGGGATCGACCGTATGGAAAAGCTGGCGGGGAAAACCGTTTATCTGACCGGCAAGGGAACCACGCCGGACTATGCGCTGCAGTATCTTTTGGATGCATATGAAGTGACCGGCGTGACGCTGGAATATAAGTCCGAGGCAGCGGAAGTGGCGGCGGTTCTGCAAAGCGATCCCTCTGCCGTCGGCCTTTTGCCTCAGCCCTTTGCCACGGCGGCCTGTCTGCAGAATGAGAATCTGCAGATGACCATGGATCTTACAAAAATCTGGGATCAGGCTCAGCAGGGAAATGGCAGCCGTCTGGTGACCGGCGTGACGGTGGTCAGCCGCAGCTTTTTGAAAGAGCACCCGGATCAGGTCAGGGCATTTCTGGAGGATCACAAAGCGTCGGCGGATCAGATCAACGGGGATCCCGACAGGGGAGCCGCGCTGGTGGTTGCTGCCGGTATCGTGGAAAAGGAACCCATTGCCAGACAGGCTATCCCCCGCTGCAATATCACCTGCATCACGGGAGAAGAGATGAAGACGGCTCTGGAAGGGTATCTGGAAACGCTCTATGAACTGAATCCGGAGTCGGTGGGCGGATCGCTGCCCCAGGAGGATTTCTACTTTGTATAGACGCTGGCGGATCATCAGTATCGTCTTTTGGATCCTCATCTGGCAGCTGGCGGCGCAGCTCATTGACAATTCCATCTTCCTGGTGGGACCTTTGCAGGTGGCCGGGACGTTGATCCGCTCTTTGCCGGAGCCGGATTTCTGGCTGCGGATCGTTCACTCCTGGCTGCGGATCGCCATCGGATTTACCAGCGCTTTGATCCTGGGGATTTTTCTGGGGGCGCTGTCCTGCCGGCGGATCGTGATCCGGGAATTTCTGGGGCCGGCGGTGCAGCTGATGAAATCCATCCCGGTGGCGTCGGTGGTGATCCTGCTCCTTTTGTGGGCCGGTTCCCGTCATCTCTCGGCGGTGATATCCTTTGTGGTGGTGTTTCCCCCCATTTATTTTGCCACCGTCGAGGGAATCCGCCATACCGATCCCGGGCTTCTGGAGGTGGCGGAGGTCTTTTGCATGCCCTTTGTCAGAAAGGTCTGGTATCTGTACCGCCCGTCGGTGCTCCCTTATTTGGCCAGCGCCTGTAAAAGCGCGGTGGGCATGAGCTGGAAATCGGGGGCGGCTGCCGAGGTGATCGGGATACCGGAGGGGACTATCGGGGAGCGGCTGTATCTGTCAAAGATCTATCTGGATACGGCGCAGCTGTTCGCCTGGACGGCGGTGATCCTGATTTTAAGCATGCTGTCGGAGCGGATCGTCTTATGGCTGCTTAAGAGAGCAGGCGTGGGGAGGTGCTGCTGATGGAGTATGGAGTATACCGGGTCGGGAAACGATACGGAAGCCTGCAGGTGCTGGATCAGGTGACGCTGCATCTGGCGTGCGGCAGCAAAACCTGCATCATGGGGCCTTCCGGGTGTGGAAAAACCACGCTGCTGCGTCTGATGATGGGACTGGAGCAGCCCGATGAGGGACGCGTTCTCCACGATACCAGGCAGCGACTGGGCGTGATGTTTCAGGAGGATCGATTGCTTCCATGGGCCACGCCGGTGGAAAATGTACAGATGGTCTGCGGCGGGAAAAGAGAAGAGATCCTGGAAGAACTGGGAAGGATCCTGCCAGGGGAAGCGCTAAAAAAGCGAACGGAAAGCTTAAGCGGAGGCATGAAGCGGCGGGTGGCGCTGGTGCGGGCGCTGCGCCCGCCTGCTGGGCTTTTATTGCTGGATGAGCCTTTTACGGGACTTGACAGGGAAACGAAGAAGAAAACGGCGGACTATCTTCTGTCACGCCTTGGTGAGCGGACGCTGATCTTTTCCTCCCATCAGGAGGAAGACGCCGCTTATCTGGGGGCGGAAATATTTCGTCTGGGACGGTAAACATACCGATAAAAAAAGAAGGAAGGTGAACGAGTGAGCAGATTGATGATTGACACCAAAAGCGAAGCCCAGACCACGGTGGAAGGACTGTACCGGGAGCTGGAGCGCAGGATCATCGCCAGCCCTCCGGGGATCTGCCCTGTGGATCTGGCGCTGGTATTCCTGCGGATGTGCCATGCCCAGACCTGCGGGAAATGCGTGCCCTGCCGGATCGGCCTTGGCCAGCTGGGCACGCTGCTGGAGCAGGTGCTGGACGGTGAAGGAAAGATGGAAGACCTGACGCTGATCGAAAAGACGGCCCGGACCATCATGGATACGGCGGACTGTGCCATCGGCTATACGGCGGCGGAGATGGTGATAAAAGGACTGGAAGGATTCCGGGATGATTATGAAGAGCATATCCGTCACGGAAAATGCCTGGCTTCCCTGAAACAGCCGGTGCCCTGCGTGGCTCTTTGTCCGGCCAAGGTGGATATCCCCGGCTATATCGCTCTGGTGGCAGAGCAGCGTTACCAGGATGCGGTGCGGCTGATCCGCAAGGACAACCCCTTCCCAACGGCATGCGCATTCGTCTGTGAACATCCCTGCGAGGCGCGCTGCAGGAGGAATATGGTGGATACCTCTGTCAATATCCGCGGCTTGAAGCTGGCGGCGGTGGACAATGCCGGAAAGGTTCCGGCGCCGGCCTGTGCGCCCTCCACCGGAAAGCGGATCGCCATCATCGGAGGAGGCCCCAGCGGTTTAAGCGCCGCTTATTATCTGCAGCTGATGGGACATCAGACCACGGTGTATGAGATGCATCGCCATCTGGGCGGCATGCTGTTCTACGGTATCCCCAGCTACCGGCTTCCGCGCAAACGTCTTGCGGAGGACATCGATGTGATCCTCTCTACCGGCGTGGAGGTGAAGCTTGACACGCCGGTGGGCGATAAGGAAGGCCAGGTATCCATGAACACGCTGCGGGAAAACTATGACGCCGTCTATATTTCCATCGGCGCCCACATCGACAAAAAGGTGGGACTGGAAGGTGAAGACGCAAAAGGCGTCATCTCCGCTGTGGAAATGCTGGGAACGCTGGCGGACGGAGGAAAGATGGATTTCACCGGCAAGAAAGTGGCAGTGATCGGCGGCGGAAACGTGGCTATGGACGTGACCAGATCCGCCATCCGTCTGGGCGCGCAGACGGTGACTGTGGTATACCGCAGACGGCAGGCGGATATGACGGCGCTGGCAGAGGAAGTGCAAAGCGCCGTGGCGGAAGGAGCCCAGATCCTGGAGCTGCACGCCCCGGTCCGCATCCAGACCAATGAACAAAACCAAGTGACAGCCCTGGTGGCACAGCCGAAACTGATCGGGCTTATCGGAAAGGACGGCCGTCCCAAACCATCCCGCAGCAGGCGGGAAGAAGTCTGTCTGCCCTGCGACGTGGTGATCGTGGCGGTGGGTCAGGGCATCGAGACCAATTACTTTGAAGAGGAAGGGATCAAGATCAAACACGGCGTGATCGCGGCAGAAAACTGGAGCGCCGTGGAGGATGCGAAAGGCGTGTTCGCCGGCGGCGACTGTGTGACCGGACCGGCCACGGTGATCCGGGCCATCGCTGCGGGAAAAGTGGCGGCGGCCAATATCGATTCCTATCTGGGATATAATCATGTGATCTCCACCGACGTATCGATTCCTGCGCCCCGCGTGAAGGACTATTTCCCCTGCGGCCGGATCAACGTGCGGGAGCGGGATGCGGCGGAACGCAAAAAAGACTTTGAACAGGTGGAATGCAGCCTGACCTGGGAGGAGATCCATCAGGAATCCGGCCGGTGTCTGCGGTGCGATCACTTTGGCTTTGGCGTACTGAAAGGGGGCAGAGAGACGAAATGGTAAATATCACGATCAATGGAAAACCGATGCAGGCAGAAGAGGGTACCACCATACTGTCCGCGGCAAGCGCTGCCAAAATGCCCGTGCCCAGTTTGTGTTATCTGAAAGATATCAATGAAATCGGCGCCTGCCGCGTCTGCGTGGTGGAGATCAAAGGCGTCAGCCGTCTGGTGACCGCCTGCAACAACGTGGTGCAGGAAGGGATGGAGATCCTGACCAATTCCCCCAGAGTGCGGGAAGCCAGGCGTACCAATGTGGAACTGATTCTGTCCCAGCACAACAGCTCCTGTACAAGCTGCGTCCGGGGCGGAAACTGCTCCCTGCAGCGGATCGCCAACGACCTGGGCATCTATGCCTCCGAGTATAAAAAAGACATTCCAAAACGGCGGTGGCCCATAGAGTTTCCGGTGATCCGCGACGCCAGCCGCTGTATCAAATGCATGCGCTGCGTACAGATCTGTGATAAGGTACAGGATCTGCACATCTGGGATATCGTAAAAACAGGCTCCCGGGCCACTGTGGGCGTGACCCATAACCTGCAGATCACCCAATCCGACTGCGCCATCTGCGGCCAGTGTCTGACCCACTGCCCCACCGGAGCGCTGCGGGAGAGAGACGATACGCTGCAGCTGCTCTCCATGCAGGGAGCCTTTGCCGATCCCGACAAGGTGACCATCGTGCAGGTGGCTCCGGCGGTGCGCTCCGCCTGGGCGGAGGAACTGGGACTGGATCGGGAGGAAGCGACTCCCGGCCGTCTGGTGGCGGCGCTGAAGGCGTTGGGATTTGACTATGTCTTTGATACGGATTTCGGAGCCGATCTGACCATTATGGAGGAGGGCAGCGAATTTCTGGAACGGATGCGTCATCGGGAAGACTATACCTTTCCCATGTTCACATCCTGCTGTCCCGGCTGGGTGCGCTTTTTGAAATCCCAGTATCCGGAGATGATCGGACAGCTGTCCACGGCCAAATCGCCCCATCAGATGCAAGGGGCGGTGACCAAGACTTATCTGGCGGAGAAATTCGGTCTGGATCCCGATCAGGTGTACAACGTATCTGTCATGCCCTGCATCGCCAAAAAGAAGGAAGCGGAGATCCCAAACATCAATGACAGCGGCCACGGACGGGATGTGGATCTGGTGCTGACCACCAGGGAGATCGCCCGCATGATCCGGGCGGATCATCTGGATGTGAAACATCTGTCTGAAGAGGAGTTTGACGATCCCTTCGGCGTATCCAGCGGCGCCGGAGTGATTTTCGGGGCCACGGGAGGCGTGATGGAAGCGGCGCTTCGCAGCTGCTACTATCTGGTGACGGGAAAGAACGCTTACCCCGACGCTTTTTATATGGTGCGGGGAGAGGAAGGTATCAAAGAAGCCAATATCGATATCAACGGTATCACTGTCCGGGCGGCGGTGGTCAGCGGACTGGGCAACGCCAGAAAACTGATCGAGCGGCTGAAAAACAAAGAAGTAGAATATGATTTCGTAGAGGTGATGGCCTGTCCCGGCGGCTGCGTGGGCGGCGGCGGACAGCCCATCCACGACGGCGCGGAGATGGCGAAAGAGCGGGGAGAAAACCTGTATTTCCTGGACCGGAAAAACAAACTGCGGTTTTCCCACGAGAATCCGAAGATCAAACAGATCTATGAAGAGTATCTGGGAGAACCTCTCTCGGAACGGGCTCACCATCTGCTGCATACGGATCACTTCGGCTGGAAGATGCCGGGAGAGGAAGGACGATGATCAAAAATATCGTACTGGATATGGGGAACGTACTGCTGGATTACGATCCGGCAGTTCCCTTAAAAAAATTTCTGGAGACAGAAGAAGACCAAAAAATCATATACCGGGAACTGTTTACGGGCCCGGAATGGACTCTGGGCGATCTGGGAAATATCACGGTGGAAGGGAAGTTTGCATCCATCAGCCGGCGGATCCCTGAGCGTCTTTACGAAGGCTTAAGAAAATGTCTGGAAGGATGGCATACGTTCATGCCGCGGGTGGAGGGCGCCCTGCCTTTTTTACAGCGGGCCAAAAAGGAAGGATACCGTCTGTATGTACTGTCCAACGCCAGCGATGAATTCTATATTTACTTTCCCAAAAGCTACGATGTGAACCTTTTTGAGGGAATCGTGGTATCGGCGGATCTGCATATCATCAAACCGGATGAGAGAATTTATCGGTATCTGCTGGAGCACTACGGGCTGAATCCCGGGGAGACGCTCTTTATCGACGACCGGTTGGAGAATGTGGAAGGCGCGAGAAAGGTGGGAATCCAGGCGGAAGTGTTCCAAAATAATTTTGAACAAATTGCAAAAAAAGCCCGTCTCTGGTGAAAGAGACGGGAAGATTAGGAAAGGATGTGTTACCATGGCATTGCCGCAGCAGAATAAAAGTTATACCATTGATGACATCTATCATCTGCCGGAGGGACAGCGTGCAGAGCTGATCGATGGCCAGATGTATATGATGGCGCCGCCCACACGCAGACATCAGCAGATGCTCTTGGCTCTTGGCCGTAAAATCGCAGACTATATCGATGAAAACGGAGGCTCCTGTGAAGTCGATATCGCTCCGTTTGCCGTATTTTTAAATGCGGATGATAAAAATTATGTCGAACCGGATATCAGCGTGATATGCGATGCGGATAAACTCACAGACAAGGGCTGTACCGGCGCGCCGGACTGGATCATTGAGATTGTCTCCCCCGGCAGCAGACGGATGGACTATTATACCAAGCTGTTTAAGTACCGCACCGCCGGCGTTCGCGAATACTGGATCGTTGATCCGGAGAAAAACAGGATCATGGTCTATCTGTTCGAGTCCGACGATGCCCAGGAGTATACCTTCCTGGACAGCGTCAAAGCAGGAATTTATGAAGATCTGACGATTGATTTTCGTTCTATCAATATTTAAGCAGACGGCCGCGGCTCTGCCATCTTCGGTGGCGGGGCCGCAGTCTATATTGAAACAAAAAAGTTCCGGAATCGCATGTATCATGCTTTTCCGGAACTTCTTTCCACATCTGTAACAGTCTGTAGGGGAATCGAACCCCTGTTTCCGCCGTGAGAGGGCGGCGTCTTAACCGCTTGACCAACAGACCTTATCTCGCTCGCGCTTTATTATAATACCCTACTTTTCATCCTTTTGCAAGTGTTTTTTTCATTTTTTTGAAATTTTTTTGCCATGGAAAGCGAGGAAGGATTCTTTGAGCCAGCTTGACTGCCCTGCAGCTTCATGGTAAAGTGAAAAAAACAGGCTGCCAACGGAAAGGAGTGAGGGGAAGGTGAGAAAGAAACTGCCCATCGGAATAGAAAATTTTGGAGAATTCTCTACAGAGGGCTTTTACTATGTAGATAAAACGCCGTTCATAAAAGAACTCTTGCAGAACTGGGGAAAGGTTAACCTGTTTACCCGCCCAAGACGCTTTGGCAAGTCCCTTAACATGAGTATGCTGAAGAACTTTTTTGAGATTGGAAATATACCGGAGTTGTTTGCCGGTTTAAAGATCATGGAGGAAAAGGAACTGTGTGAAAAATATATGGGGAAGTTCCCTGTGATCTCCATCAGCCTGAAAAGTGTGGACGGTTTGAAATATGAAGCTGCAGTTGCCGCTCTGCGCCGGGTAATCGGGAACGAGGCGTGCCGCTTTGATTTTCTGGCTGAAAGTGAGCGGCTTGGCCAGAATGATAAAGGATTGTATTCAGGGTTGACAGATGTCAAAGATGGAAAATTTCTCATGACAGATGATCTTCTGACAGACAGCTTGCAAACGCTCTCCCAGCTTCTCGAAAAACACTATGGCCAAAAAGTCATCCTGTTGCTCGATGAGTATGATGTCCCGCTGGATAAAGCGTTTCAGGGCGGATACTATGATGAGATGGTAAGCCTCATCCGCAACCTGCTGGGCAATGCGCTGAAAACGAACGACAGCCTTTATTTTGCTGTTCTTACCGGATGTCTGCGGATCTCAAAAGAGAGCATCTTCACCGGGCTGAACAACCTGAAGGTACACACAATCTCTGACGTCCGGTATGATGAGTATTTCGGCTTTACCAATGCAGATGTGGATCAATTGCTGGAATTCTACGGATTATCTTCTTATAAAAATATGATCCGGGATTGGTATGACGGGTACCGCTTTGGAGATACCGACGTCTATTGTCCATGGGATGTGATCAATTACTGCGATGAGCTGCTGGCAGCGCCGAATACTCCCCCCAAAAACTACTGGGCCAACACCAGCGGCAATGACCTGGTCCGCCGCATGTTGAAGAATGCGAGCCTGACAACGAAAAACGAAGTCGAAGAGCTGTTAAACGGCGGGCAGATCACCAAACGCATCAAACAGGAACTGACCTACAGGGAGATCGATGACAGCATCGAACATGTATGGAGCGTGCTGTATGCCACAGGTTATCTGACAGGGAAGCACGCGGAGCAGGAGGATGCGGATATCTTCCGGCTGTGGATCCCCAATGGAGAGATCCGGAAACTGTTTTATGAACTGGTGGAAGACTGGTTCCGCGAGGTGACGCGCTCCGATACTGCAAGGATCAGCCGCTTTTGCGGGGCATTTCCGGCTGGTGATACCGATACGATCCAGGAGATGCTTAGCGATTATCTGTGGGATTCCATCAGTGTGCGGGACACAGCGGTGCGCAGAAACATGAAAGAAAACTTTTACCATGGGATGCTGCTGGGGCTTTTGCAAAGTCAGGACAGCTGGCTGGTCAAGTCCAATGCGGAGACGGGAGAAGGATACAGTGATATCTCTATCCAGACGCCGGAGCGGGTTGGAATCGTGATCGAACTGAAGTATGCGGATGACGGGAACCTGGAGACAGCCTGCAAGGCAGCATTAAGGCAGATCGAAGAAAAGAAATACGCACATGGGCTGAAACGCCGTGGCATGAAAAAGATCATTAGGTATGCAATCGCCTTCTATGAAAAAGAATGTATGGTGGAGATGGCGTAGAAAAAGGGCAGTATGCCGTATTCGGTCATACTGCCTTTCCCTTGCGCAAAAGTTATTTCAGGTATTTTTTAACAGCCCTGCGATCCAGAGCAAACAGTTTGTTCAGCTTCCGGCAGATCATTTCTTCAGAATATCCATCCTCCAGATAATCCCTGACCAGCAGCCGGATCGTGGCCGAGCGTTCCTCTGCGGCGCCAAGATCTTTTCCGCGCTTTAGTCCACGCTTTTCTCCGCGCTTCATCCCCTGCATTTTTGCCAGCTGCACCATATCGTCGATCGCTTTACACATGTCTACTTCCTCCTTCCCGGGAAACCGTAATTCTCTTATCCGTTTTAAATCTTCTGCATGCGCCATCTCGCTGATGAGATCAAAGGCGTCCGCGGAAAGTGTCCGGAAGCCCTCCTGATTGCGTTCAACAAAGGTGCGCAGTACGTCTTTATCTTTAGAATTTTGCGCTCCGTCCCACCGCCCGTTGAAATACAGGACGATGGTGATCACCGGGGAAAGACGGTCCGTCTTGGTGAGGAAGGAGAGAAAATCATGGCTGGTAAATTCCTTGCGTTCCAAATGGAGGTTCCTTTTGGCGATCATCTGCTCCCGGTACCGTCCTGCATCGTATCCCAGGACGCGAACCGGCATCCCATAGTCTACTCTGGTCTGGTCATCCAGGCTGGCCAGGATGACCTGGGTTTTGCAGACGATTTTCCGTGTGATATCCTGGAATCCCTCCCGGAGGATCAAAGATCCTCTCTTTGAAGGGGAGGCCGTCTGTACGGAGCTGTCGCAGTCCTGGATGTCATCCGGGGAGATCAGCGGTTCCCCATGAAAACAGTACGCATTGATCAGGTCGGCGAAACGGCGGGTGTCTTTGAAACAGTTCTTTGACAGGGTATCTTTTTGACCCGTGCACGCTCCTTTCTGCCAGATGCGCATCGTATCTTTCTTTGATTATAACAAAAAACAGATGGAAAATGCAATATAAAACAATGCAAATCCAAGAAAAGAAGGGACGTATCTGACGATGATTCATGATAAAAATGGAAAATTTGGCCGAACGGCCAGAAGATGCCGGAAGAATCCGGCGGTTTGATATAGTAGGATTATACCACATCCTGGGGCGGGAATCCATCTTTTTTACGGCTTTTCTTAAAAAAGGCAATCAATTATGCAGCTGCAAAGACGCCCCAAAGCCGCCGTCTGGGTGCGACAGGCGCTTGGCCGGGGCGTGATATGTACTATTCAGTTAGTTTTGGATCCTTAGTGCGATCCATCAGGTAATCCAGACTGACCTTATAATAATCGGCCAGAAGCATCAGGTTTTCCACGGTAGGAACAGACTCGCCGGTTTCGTATTTTGATATGGTGCTCTGGCTGATGCCGGTGTCCATCTGCACCTTTAGCTGCGTGATATCGCGGGATACACGGATAAATTTCATGTTTTTCATGGGCTTTTGCCTTTCCTGTTCTTGTTCTTTCATATTAATAAGATGTACGGATCATCCCTGCAAGAAAAAGACGGAGGGGATGAAAAAGAAGAGAATATGGTTGATCCGGTTATCTTTATTGTTCCATAAATCCGGCTATAAAATATAATAATTGAGAATAAAAAATTCCAATATAGAATATAGGAAGGAGAAGTAGGGATGGAAAAGATACATAATGAAGTCATTTTTCTGAAAAAACGGTTTCGGACTGCCTGTTCCGGTAAAAAAATCCTGTTGGAATGTATTCTTTGGGGCTGCATAGGCAGTTTAAGAGATTTCCTGGAAATTCCAGCGCGTTTCTTGAATAAAAGTTGACTTTTGTACTTGACAAATATTAGGGAAAAGCATATTATATTCATGTAATGAATATTCTTGCCGAGAGAGAATATTAAAAAACAAAACACAATATTTTATTAAGGAGGAGACTTATTGTTATGGTAAAACATACGAAAGGTTTTAAGGGACTCAGCAAAAAAGTGCTGAGTGCAATCTTAGCTGCTTCTATGATTATGACCTCATCCTCATTTGTTATGGCTGCAGAGCCGCAGGATGAAGTAGCAGTTGAGACTGAAGCTGCAGCTGTAGAAGAAGCTAATGCAGAGACAGAGGAGACGGATGCAGAAGAAGCTGATGCAGAGACAGAGGAGACAGCTGTAGAAGCAGAAGCACCTGTTCAGAAAGCAGCTGCAGCAGCGAAAGCAACTCCTGCAGCGCAGAAAGCGGTAAAAGATATCTGGGATATCGGGGTAACTTTAGGAGGTCAGAATACTTGGTGGGGTAATGAACCACTTGAGTTTGAATATGCCGGCGGCAATGACGTAGCTCCTGAAATCGTATTAACTGATGGTGCATACACGTTGGTTAATGGACAGGATTATCATCTGACATATGAAAATAATACAGATGTTTCTGCGACAGTTGGTCTGGCTAAAGTAACAATTGAGTTTGACGGAAATATTTACGGTAACATTGGAGACCAGGTTATCGAGTATAAAATTGTTCCGCGTGAAATCAGAGAGAAAACAGCAACTGTAATTTATGCTACAGAAGAATCCATGAAGTATACCGGAAGCGTACAGTATCCGGAGATTCTTTCTGTAACCATTCAGGACGGTGAGGACTATTTTGAATTAGGCGAAGGTGATTACAGAATTGAACTGACCAATGGCAATGGAACAAAAGTTGGTACTCATAAAATTAGGGTAGTCGGAACCGGTAATTACAGCGGTGTTATTGACAGTGAATATACTTATAAGATTACTTATGCAGAATTAAGCAATGATACTGCCAGAGTTAGTGTAGATCCTATTGCTTTCATGTCTAATAAGACTGTTGCACAGGTGCAGGAAGAGATTGATGCTTCATTGGCAGTTTACGATGAGGTTAACAGCAGATATTTAGCCGATAATGAGTATACTGTAAAATATATGAATGAAAAAACCGGTGAGTATACAGAAGACGAACCTTCTGTAGATATGGGCGTGCATCAGATGCGGGTGTACGGTGCTGTGAATTATGATCCGGATTCATATGTGGATGCTACATATGAAATTGTAAAAGAAGATTCACTGCAGATGGCGGTTAATCAGGCACTGAAGGCTGGAAAGATCACAGTTAATGGTAAAACAATTAAAAATGGCGGTGCAGTATTTACTTACAACGGCAAAGATCATTTTGTAGATAATGATAAGGTTGTTATCGGAAATCCTCTGAATGCTAATCAGTATACTGTAACAACTCAGAGAGCTGATTGGACAAATGCTGGTACGTATTATATTACTATCAGCGGGAAAAATAATTTTGCCGGTGATACAGCCACTATCCCTGTATATGTCCAGAGTAAAAAACTGGTAGATAATCAGAATTTCTATTATAATGCAACTCAGGGTACACACCGTAGCGGTAATGCAGGTTCTCTTGAAGTAATCGTAAGAGATCTTGTGATTGGCGGCGAGAAAGGCACAACTCTTAAAGAAGGCGTTGATTACGTTTATAGTGTAGTGACAGAAGCTTTTGGCAATAAGAGAGTTGTTATTACCGGTATCGGTAACTATAGTGGTACTCAGAAAGAAGTTATTGATGTAAATGAGAAATTGTATCTCAACGATGCAAGTATTACTGCTGAGGTTTTAAAGAGTTATCCATACACAGGTGAAGAAGTTAAGCCAACAGCTTCCGATATCAGAATTGTAGAGAAAGATGTCAATAATGAGTATACTCTTACAGATGCTGATTTTTATGTTGTGAATTACAGAAATAATGTTAATGCTGGCGAAGCAACTGTAATTGTAAAAGCTAAAGACACATCTAAATATTATACAGGCACACGTGAAATCACCTTTACTATCGGTGGACTTGATTTTGCAGAGACTTTTGAATTTGCTCCAATCAGTGATACATATGTTGGTGCAGATTGGAACGATGTTCTGAAACAGATTAAAGTAGAATATCAGAGCAATGGTGCAGTTTATGGATCATATAATGATCAGAAAAATTGCAAGATTGAGATTCTGAAAGATGGCAAACGGGTAACAGAAACTGAGCTTGCAAATAAAGACGGTATCAGTGAAGCTGGAGAATATGTTGTAAAAGCTACACCTGTTGGAAGCCGTTATTCAGGAAGCCTTGAAACTACTTTCAATGTAAAAGGCGTTGATATCGCACAGAATACTACAGTAAGTGACATTGCAGATTATGTATATACAGGTGAAGCAATTGAACCGAAGGTAACTGTTAAGAACGACAATATGACTCTGGAAGAGGGTAAGGATTACACATTATCTTATTCTGGAAATGTTGAAGGCGGTACAGCTGTCGTTATTATTAATGGTATTGGCAATTACTCTGGAAAAATTGAAAAAGAATTTACCATTACACAGGGTCAGCAGGAACTGTCCATGACGAATCCGTTGCAGGAAAGAGACTTGGCAAATGGTTCCAGAACAACCAAGAGCAAAGTTTGTACTCTGAAATTAGGCTATGCTCTGGAAGATAAGAATATGAGTCTTAGCTATGCAACAAGCGATCCTTCCGTTGCGACCGTAAGTGACGGAAAGATCACATACAAAGGCGTTGGTGAGTGTACAATTACGGTAACTGCAAAAGAAACCAATAACTGTAAAGCTGATACTCTGGAAATCAAGGTTGTTGTTGGAAAACCGGGTCAGCCAACCTTTACACCTTCTGTAACTTCTAAAACAGCTAAGAAATCTATCACCGTAACTTCCAGCACAGTTCCCGGAGCGGATGGATTCGAAGTTCAGTACTCCGTAAGATCTGACTGGTGGAGAGCTTCCACAGTAGATTTCGATGGAACGAACGGCAAACTGTACAGACAGACCATTAAGACCTACCACTCCAACAAGAAATACTACATCAGAGTTCGTGCTTATCAGGTAGTAGATGGTGCTAAAGTTTACAGTGACTGGTCACCGGCTAAGACTGCTACAACAAAATAATTGTTTAGCGAAATAGGATTTGAAAGGCGTCGCTTATGCGGCGCCTTTTTCCATGAAAAAATATGGAAAAAATCCATAAATCCATTTGACAAATATTCATAATAAGAATATGATAGTACTGTGGCGAATATATTGTGAGCGTCAGACAGTATAGAAACCTTCTTAATAAAATTCACATAGAAAAAGCACCTCCGGCGGTGGTGCTTTTTCTGTACATAAAGGGAAATGCAGAGGGGAAAGATAAAGTAGTGGGAAAATTTAAAAAGATTATCAAAAGTAAATTTAGAAAACTGAAGCAGTATCTGATCGTATCCAGGTACGCATCTTCTTTTTATAAAAGCGCCTTAAAGGAAGACTGGATTTTGATAGACTCCAGGGATGCAAGGGGAATGTCCGGCAGTCTGTTGGCGGTGCTGCGGGAACTGACCGGGCAGCTGGAGTATAAACATTACCGGATCTATGTCGCCTGTACCAAAGGGAACCGGCCGCAGCTGCAGGCGCTGCTGTCCCAGTATCAGGTGAAGGATGTTATCCTGGTGGTAAGAAAGAGTTTCCGTTTTGCTTATCTGATGGGATGCGCAGGGTATCTTTTTTACGACCGGACTTTCCCGGAGTGGTATACGAAGCGGGAAGGGCAGGTTCTTATCAATACGTGGCATGGGACGCCGGTTTATCCCGTTGGAAAAGATAATATACAAAGAGCTTATGCCATGGGGGATGATCAGCGTAGTCTTTTGATGGCGGACTATCTGGCCTGTTCCAGTGATTATATGAAAGAGGTACTCTGTTCCGCCTTTTATCTGGACAACCTGTATCGCGGGGAGATCCTTTGCTGCGGCGCTCCTGGAAACAGCGTATTTTTCGACCGGGAAAGGCAGAAGGGGCTGCGCCAAAAGCTGTATCCGGGGGTATCGCGCCTGTATAGCTGGCTGCCGGTGAAGCGAAGCGGCAGTGTGGATGGCGAGAAGCTGAAAGCACAGATGGAGCGGATTCTGGCAAAACTGGATGGGGAGCTGACGGATGGAGAGCTCCTGCTGGTACAGCTTCATCCTTCTGATGCCAGGAAGCTGGGACAAAAGCAGTACCGCCATATACAGTACGTGCCGACCCAGTATGATCTCTATGAGATCCTAAGCCTTTGCGACTGTCTCGTGACGGATGATTCTCCGGCGATGTTTGATTTCGCCTGTACCGGACGTAAGATCATCCTGTTTCGGGAAGAGGAAGACGCGGCATTGCAGGGGCGCAGCCGGTATCTTTCGGATCAGGAACTTCCTTTCCCGGTGGTTGGCTGTGTGGAGGATCTGTGGGATCAGCTGCGCAGGGAAAAGCAGTACGATGACGATGCGTTTCGCAGCCGCTATTGCCAGTATGATGGAAAAGATGCGGCGTCGCTGCTTTGTCGCCGGGTGCTGCAGAAAGAATCGTGTGTGAAGACCGTTACCCTGCCGGACAACGGCAGGGAGAATGTGCTGATCTACGGCGGCAGTCTGGGTCGAAACGGTATCACGACGGCTATGCAGAGTCTATTGGAACATATCGACCTGACGAAACGCAATTATTATGTGGCGATTCGTTCCGGTTATCTGAAAGGGGAGCCGGAGCGGATCTGCATGATCCCGGAAGGCGTCGGCGTGCTGCCGATGCCAAATATGGTATGGCAGTCTTTGGGTGAGGAGATTGCTTCCAGGCTTTATTTTAAGAAGAATAATCAAGGCCCGGCAGTGACAAAGCGGGTGGATCGGTTTTACAGCCGCCTTTACCGGCGTTATTTCGGCGGGTATCCGCTGGACTGGGTGATCAATTTCTTCGGTTATGAGAAGGACATGATCAATATGTTCCTCCATGCCCATGGGAAACGGATGATTTTCGTTCACAATGATATGCTCAGCGAGATCCGCACCAAGGGGAATCAGCATGAACCCAGCCTGCGGCGAGCTTACGCCACATATGAGCGCGTGGCGCCGGTGACAGAGGATATCTATGGATTTACCCGGGAACTGTGCGTAAGCGATGACAATCTTTTGGTGGTCAATAGCTGCCATAACGACCGCCAGGTGCTGGAAAAAGCGCAGCAGCCGCTGGCCTTTGATGATTTTACCGAGAGCACGGTCAGCCTTCATGAACTGCAGGAGATTCTGTCTGGCAGCGCCCGCAAGATTATTACCATCGGGCGGTTTTCCGGTGAAAAGGGCCATGATATGCTGATGGAAGCCTTTGAGAAGTATCAGCGGGAGCATCCGGACAGCTATCTGATCATCATCGGCGGATATGGCCCTCTCTATGAGAAGACCAGAGATATGGCCGCTTCGCTGCCCTGCAAGGATCACATCGTGATTATCAAGGCGGTTTCCAATCCCATGCCGATCCTGAAGCAATGCGATGTTTTCGTCTTGTCTTCCCGCTATGAGGCGCTGGGGCTGGTTCTTTTGGAGGCGGATACCCTGGGAATTCCTGTCATATCCACGGATATTCCCGGCCCCAGAGGTTTTCTGACGGAGCATGGCGGATTCATGGTACCTATGAGTGCGGACGGCTTATATGAAGGATTAAAGGCCTTTGATGAGGGAAAGGTAAGGCCCATGAATGTGGATTATGAGGCGTATAACAGAAAAGCTGTGGCGGAGTTTGAGAGCCTTTTTTAAAGCAGTACGGATTTACTGCGAAAGATTTTTGTTTCACAGGGACAGAGAGCTGCCGCAATCGCGGCAGCTCTTCTGTGAAATTACGATTATCTCATTTTCCAGATAGATTATCTGCAATTTCTTGGA
>ERZ1643250.1382-NODE-1382-length-20849-cov-5.901991_pt1 | contig 20849 bp, 18 predicted proteins | sample MGYA00579262_ERZ1643250 | MGnify/ENA primary metagenome ERZ1643250 (study PRJEB29033, sample SAMEA4952265) | chicken gut metagenome | biome: Broiler Chicken; feature: Gastrointestinal Tract; material: Caecum | place: Ireland | collected 2018 | study: Broiler... | reverse complement strand
GTAAAATGCTGGGGCGGGGAACGCGGACAGGAATTTTTGAAATCTGTTCCGGCAGCTTTTTTGGAGGAAATTTTGTAACAGTTCTGTCCAGGTCTGCGCACATGCTGCGCAGACTGTGAGAACATGATTCACGAAATTTTTCTTCTCTTTTTCAGGAGCCCTTGACAGGCAGGCTTTGTTTCCTGTACTATAAAAATAGCTTACTTAGAAGTTAATTATTTTGAAGTTAATTATATCTTACAGTAAGGAGATACACATGTTTGTAGGCAGAGAAAAGGAACTGGAAGAATTGAACCGGCTGTATAAACAGGACAGATTTCAGCTTTTCATATTATATGGGCGGAGGCGAGTGGGAAAGACTACGCTGCTGAATGAATTTTGCAGGAGCAGAGACAGCATATTTTATGCGGCGGAGCAGACCAATGATAAGATGAATCTGGAAAAGTTTTCTGCAGAGGTGTTCCGGTTTTACGGGGAGGAGCATGTGAGCGGGTTTTCAAACTGGGAAAAGGCATTCCTGTATATAAATGAGAGGCAGAGAGACAGGCAGCTGGTGGTTGTTCTGGACGAGTTTCCCTATCTTGCGGACAGCAATCCTGCCCTGATGTCTGTGCTGCAGCATTTGATTGACCACCGGCTGAAGGATGGAAAGCTGTTTCTGATTCTGTGCGGCAGTTATATGGGATTTATGGAGAAAGAAGTGTTGAGCAGCAAAAGCCCGTTGTTTGGGAGGAGAACAGCTCAGCTTCATATGAAGCCCTTTCTGTATACGACGGGAATCCGCATGCTTCCGGGATTTTCCGGCGGAGAAAAACTGATGCTCTATTCCATTTACGGAGGTACGCCGCTGTATCTGCGGCAGATAGATAATGAAACCGGATTTGAGGATAATATCAGAAAAGATTTTCTGACGCCGACGGGTTATCTGTATGAGGAACCAATGCTTCTGATGAGGCAGGAGGTCCAGAAACCGGGTATGTACTGTGCAGTGATCGAAGCGATTGCGGGGGGCGCTGTCCGTTCAGCGGAAATCGCGGCCAGGACAGGAGAAGAAACAGCTAAATGTCTGAAATATATTTCTGTGCTCCGCGAGCTTGGAATTCTGTACAGGGAAGTTCCGTTCGGAGAAAAGGAAAACAGCAGAAAGGCTCAATACGGTATCTGCGATCCCATGTTCCGTTTTTGGTACCGCTATGTATCTCCCAATAAAACATTGCTGGAGACAGGAGCAGAAAGGCTTGTGTGGACGAAACGGATTGCGCCGGACCTCAGCCATTATATGGGAACTGCTTTTGAAATGATCTGCAGGGAGTACCTGCTGCTGAAAAACAGCAGAGGAGAGCTTCCGGTGCTTTTTACAAAAATTGGACGCTGGTGGGGAACTGACCCGGAGAAAAGAAAAGAGACGGAAATAGATCTCATCGCTGAATACGGAGAAGATTATCTGATTTGCGAGTGTAAATGGAGAAACGAGTTGACAGACCGGCGCGTGTATGAAGAACTGAAGCAAAAGGCAGATGTTTTCAGAAAGAGACGGCATGATACATGGTATGTATTATTTTCAAAAAGTGGTTTTAGCAGCGGCCTCATACAGGAAGCGCGGAATGATCCGCGTCTGCTGCTGGTTACGCTGGAAGAACTTCTTGTTTTATCTGCCCCGCCCGATTATGAGGAAATGTAATTGCGCTTTTTTCCAAGGCAGTGTATGATATAACATATAGGAAACGGCAGACCTGCTGCCGGAACACTTAAAAAGTGAGGAGGAAACAGATATGTCATTTGTTACATCGGAAAAAATGCTTTTGGACGCACAGAAGGGCGGCTACGCGGTAGGCGCGTTTAATGTGGAGAATATGGAGATGGTGATGGCCGTAATCGCGGCGGCGGAAGAGCTCCGCGCTCCGCTGATGATGCAGACTACTCCGTCCACAATCAAATATGCGGGACTGGACATGTATCTGGCAAATGTAAAGGCGGCGGCTGAGAAGGCCAGCGTTCCGGTGTGTCTGCACCTGGACCACGGCGACAGCTTTGAGCTGGCCATGCGGGCGCTGCGCACAGGCTATACCTCCATCATGATTGACGGTTCCCACAATGTGTTTGAGGAAAATATCGCAGTGACCAAGGCGGTGGCAGATGCCTGCCGTCCCTCCGGAATTCCGGTAGAGGCGGAGCTTGGAAAAGTAGGCGGCAAGGAAGATGATCTAGACGGCGGAAACGGCGGCTACACTGATCCCATGGAGGCAAAGGAGTTTGTGGAGCGCACCGGCGTGAGCTCTCTGGCAGTGGCTATCGGAACAGCACACGGCGTATATAAGGGAGAACCGAAGCTGGATCTGGACCGTCTGGCGGAGATCCGGAAAGTGGTTTCCATTCCTCTGGTACTGCATGGAGCCAGCGGCCTTTCTGAAGAGGCTGTTGTGGAGAGCATTAAGCGGGGCATCTGCAAGGTGAATTTTGCCACAGAGCTTCGTATTGCTTACACGGACGGCGTGAAAGAATTCCTGGCGGCCAATCCGGACGCTTTCGATCCGAAGAAGTATGGAAAAGTGGCTATGGAAAAGGTAAAAGAGATCGTGAAGCTGCGTATGACCATGTGCGGCTGCGCCGGTAAAGTGTGAATCTGCTGACAGGCTCCTGACCGTTCGGCTGCGGGGCTCCTCCGGGGCCCCGCAGTCCGGAAAAGGGGAGAACAGGAACGGGAAAGCGTCATAAGGCCTTCCTTTAGGCGGTTCAGAAGGGGGAGATAAAAATGAAGGTGACACAGCTGGAGCAGCTGTACAGAGACGGGATGAGCAGACTGAAGGAGCAGAAGAAAAGGCAGGAGCAGGGCCGGCTGGAGCAGACGGTAAAACGGCTTTCACAGGAGCAGAAAGCCCTTTACGAAAAGAAGCTTCAGGATATGGAGCAGGCTCATGCAGAGGAACTGAAAAAAATAGAGACGGACAGGGAAAATGAGCTTCGTGACACGGAGGAAGCGCGGCGCAGAGAGCTGAGGCTTGTGCAGGAAGAGCTGGAGAGGATTACGGACCAGGCAGTTTCCCTGAGAAGACATGTAGAAGAACTGCTTGTGCAGAAAAAGGAGTAAAGAGAGCGTCAGAGGTTATGACAGAGAAGCAGACAGCAATACAGACAGCAGCGCGTACAGAAACACAGACACAAAAGCAGCCCAAGAAGACGGAGACAGGACGGAAGATGACAGGACGCCAGCGGCAGCACCTGATTTTTATCGCCCTGTTTCTTATTCTTGAGCTTATTTTTATTTTCCGAAGCTTTTACGGTTTTAATACAGCGGATGAGATGTACTTCATCGGTACCTCGGAACGGATTTTCCGGGGAGAAAAGATCCTGATCGACGAGTGGAATCCGACTCAGCAGCTTTGTACCTTTCTTCTTCACCCGGTTTACTGCCTGATCCGGCTGGCGCTGGGCTCTACGGAAGGAATCGTGATGGCGAGCCGCTTCCTGTATCTGGCTTATTCCGCAGTGCTGACGCTGTTCTTTTATCTGCGGTTCCAGAGGCGGGGGTACGCGTCCTTCGGACCCGTATTTCTGTTCCTGATTTTCGCGCCCTTCAGTATCTGCGCCATGTCCTACAATTCCATAGAGTTCGGACTTCTGCCGGTGCTTCTGGCAGTGCTTTCTGCCAGAATGGAGCACTCTGTGCCGGAATATATTTTATGCGGAATTCTGATGGCGGCTATCGTGCTGGCGAACCCCTTTGCCATTCTGATGTACGCGGCCTATGGGGTTATCTGCCTGGCGGCGTCCATTCGCGGAAAGAGGCGGGGAACAGAGCCGGAAGGCGCGCTTCGGTTTAGCAGCTTTCTTTGGATGACTGCGGGGGCGGTCCTGATTCTTGTGCTGTTTCTGGCTTTTGTGTTTCAGAGGGGAACGCTTGCGGAGGTGCTTGCGAACGTGCCGCACATAGTGGGGGACTCTGAGCATCAGCAGGATTACTGGTACAAGACCTGGAGATATTTTGATCTCTGTTTTAAAAATTACAAATACATGTTCTGCGCCCTTGGCGTGATTTACGCGGCGACGCTGCTGGATAAAAAGCGCTTCCGGCATGGACTGGCTTATATGCTGCTGGCTTCTGCCGCTGTGCTGCCGTATCTGATCTATTACGGTTTTATCTTTGAACATATTACGGTGAACTATCAGATGCTTCCTCTGGCTTTCTGGTGCCTGGAGGCTTATCTGGTCACGGAGAAAAAGGACAGGCGGCTATTCTGCTGGTGGTATCTGCCAGCCATGGTTTTTACGCTGGTGGTGCAGTACGCGACCAATACGGGCATTGTGACGCTGAGTGTGGCTTATGGCATGTGCTCCTGGGTGGGCCTGATCTTTGTGGCGGACTGGCTGAAGGAGTGGAAGCAGAGAGCGGCCGGCGGACGCGCCGTGTCATGTCTTGCGGTGGTGTGTGTGGCGGTGATGATTGTGGCTCAGTTTGCCGGAACCTTTTTCCTGCGGATGACCTATGCCTGGGGAGACGAAAGAGTATGGGAGCTTTCCGAGCGGATGGAGAGGGGGCCTCTGAAAAACGTGTACACGACGCCGGAGATGGCAGACTGGTACGCGCAGGTGCTGGATGAACTGGACATGTTGAACCTGACAGAGGAAGATGAGATTATGGTAGTGGGCGTGGCGCCCTGGATTTACCTGTATGTGGACGCGGGCTGCGGAAACTATTCCACCTGGCAGGTTCATGAGAACAGCACCCAGCTGTATGACTACTATGCGCTGCATCCCGACAAGTTCCCCAACGTGATCTATATGGCCCACTGGGCAGAGGAGTTCCTGGCAAGCGGCCTGTCAAATCAGTTCCTGGATAAGGGCTATACGGTCGTCTACGAAGGAACAGGAACGGTGATGATGTCTCCGGAGCGGGCCGCCGCCTGGCAGAATGGATAAAGAGATTTCAGAAAGGCAGTTTTGAGTTTGACTTTCTGATGCAGATATGATAAGCTTACCCCTAAGTGATAACACATGTGTCAAGACACATATATGGTCAATGATGGACCGGCGGAAAACCGGACGTGAAAGAGGGGGAAAGGTTATGGAAAAACTGAAGAAGCTTTGCAATCATATTCTGATCGACGGCCTGAGCGGTATGGCGCTCGGGCTGTTTGCCACATTGATAGTGGGTACGATCATTCAGCAGATCGGAACGCTTGTAGGGGGAAGAGCGGGAGATACGCTTTTTCTTTTTGGAAAACTGGCGGCGGCCCTGACAGGGGCGGGCATCGGAGTGGGAACGGCCTGCAAATTCAAAGCCAGTCCTCTCGTAGTGCTGTCAGCAGCCACGGCCGGTATGGCCGGAGCTTTCGCCAGCGGGATTCTGGCCGGCTCCGTGCTTTCGGATGGGGCAGTGGTCCTGTCTGGTCCGGGAGAGCCTCTGGGCGCCTTTATTGCCGCGTTCACAGGCATTGAGCTTGGGCGGCTGGTGTCCGGCCGGACCAAAATAGATATTCTGGTGACTCCGCTGACAGTGATTGTGTCCGGCTCCATTGCGGGCCTGATTTTCGGACCTCCCATCAGCAGCCTGATGACTGCCCTGGGCGGGCTGATCAACTGGGGAACCGTTCAGCAGCCTTTTCTGATGGGAATTGTGGTTTCCGTCCTGATGGGAATGATTCTGACGCTTCCCATCAGCTCGGCGGCCCTGGGCGTGATCCTGAATCTTTCCGGCCTGGCGGCGGGAGCCGCGACGGTGGGGTGCTGCTGCAATATGGTAGGCTTCGCGGTAGCCAGCTTCCGGGAAAACAGACTGGGCGGGCTGCTGGCCCAGGGCGTGGGAACGTCCATGCTTCAGGTGCCGAATATTGTGAGAAAGCCTCTGATCTGGCTCCCGGCCATCATTTCCAGCGCCGTTCTGGGACCGGTGGGAACCATGCTGCTTCATATGGAGAATAACGCGACCGGTTCCGGAATGGGAACCTCCGGGCTGGTAGGCCAGATTATGACCTGGCAGGTGATGGCCCCGGTGGACGGTCCCGCGCTGACGCTTGTCAAAATCCTTCTGATTCAGGTGATTCTGCCGGCGGCAGTGACGCTGGCTGTATCAGAATTCATGAGGAAAAAGGGCTGGATTCAGTATGGCGATATGAAGCTGGATCTGTAAATGGATACAGGCGGGAGATAAGCTGTATTTAATTTAGAAAAAATTTAGATTTTTTATCATATTTTCCAAGCAGGACCTCTGGCTCTGTGATATAATAAAAATGTTGTCAGACGTGAATGAGACTGATATACCACAGAGCTGGAGACGATCATGAAACTTCGTTCAAAATTAATCATTACATTTCTGATTCTGATTCTTGTCCCGGTGTTGTTTACGACAGTGGCCTTTTTTGGCTTTGGGCAGTATCAGCTCAATTCCATTCGAAAACTGTATGGCGTGGAGAACGTCACTTATGAGACCCTTTCCAATACGCCTGCCATGATGAGCCGGATTACCAGAGAGACCTATGACGGAATGCAGCAGAAGGCAGAGACTGACCCGGACGCCTTTGAGGATACGGAATATCTGGATACGGTAAATCTGGATCTGGAGAAGAGATATTCATTTCTGGTGGTGCGTAAAGGAGACAGCTTCACCTATATAGGAAATGACGGGGACCAGACAGATCTTCTGGAAAGCCTGCCGGAATACGGAGCCCATGATGCGGATCAGGAGCAGGATATGGGAATCTATATTGGAGGAAATCTGCAGGCTCTTGTGAGGCAGCTGGATTTCCGGTATTCCGATCAGACGGAGGGCACGGCGTTCATCGTCACTTCCATAAGCGGCATGATTCCGGAGATGGAGTCTCTGGTGATGGATGTGATCATGGTCCTGGCGCTGATTCTGATTTTTACCAGTATGATTCTGACGGCATGGATTTATAAAAGCATCGTGACGCCCATCCATCATCTGCAGGTGGCGACCAAAAAGATTACCGATGGCAATCTGGATTTTGAGATGCCGGCCGGCGGAGAGGATGAGATCGGAGAGCTCTGCACAGATTTTGAGGATATGCGCCGCAGGCTGAAGGAAACCGCGGAAGAGAAGCTGGAGGCGGAGAAGCAGAATAAGGAGCTTATCAGCAACATTTCCCATGATTTGAAGACGCCTATCACCGCAGTCAAGGGATATGTGGAAGGGATTATGGACGGCGTGGCTGATACGCCGGAGAAGCAGGAAAAATATATCAGAACCATTTATAATAAAGCCAATGATATGGAACGGCTTATCAATGAGCTGACCTTTTATTCCAAGATCGATACGAACCGGATTCCATACAGATTTGACCGGATCAATGTAAACGAATATTTTGCGGACTGTGTGGAGGAGCTGTCCATCGAACTGGAGGAGCAGAACATTGAGCTGGCCTATTTCAATTATGTGGACGAGGACGTGCAGGTTATCGCGGACGCGGAACAGATCAAGCGCGTTATCAATAATATTGTGAGCAATTCCATCAAATACATCGATAAGCCCAAAGGCTATATCAATATCCGCGTGAAGGACGTGGGAGATTTTGTTCAGGTGGAGATAGAGGACAACGGAAAGGGAATTGCCACAAAGGATCTGCCGCTGATTTTCAACCGCTTCTACCGGACGGACGCCTCAAGGAATTCCTCCAAGGGAGGCAGCGGAATCGGCCTGTCCATCGTGAAGAAAATCATTGAAGACCACGGAGGCAAGGTCTGGGCGACAAGTAAGGAGAACACAGGGACAGTGATGTATTTTGTCCTCAGAAAATATCAGGAGGTACCGGTCACATGAGTAAGATACTGATCATAGAAGACGAAGAAGCCATCGCGGATCTGGAGAAGGATTATCTGGAGCTTTCGGGTTTTGAGGTGGAGATTGCCGCAGATGGGGAGACAGGACTGAAACGTGCGCTGGATGAGGATTTTCAGCTGGTGATTCTTGACCTGATGCTGCCGGGAGTGGATGGATTTGAGATCTGCCGCCAGGTACGGGAGAAGAAGAATACTCCGATTATCATGGTTTCCGCCAAAAAGGACGACATCGACAAGATCCGGGGACTGGGTCTGGGCGCAGACGATTACATGACAAAACCCTTCAGTCCAAGCGAGCTGGTGGCCCGTGTAAAAGCCCATCTGAACCGGTATCAGCGCCTGGTGAACAGCAATGCCAGAGAAAATACCGTGATTGAGATCCGGGGCCTGAAAATTGACAAGACAGCCCGCCGTGTCTGGGTGAACGGTGAGGAGAAAAATTTCACCTCCAGGGAATTCGATCTGCTGACCTTCCTTGCGGAAAATCCGAATCACGTATTTACCAAGGAGGAGCTGTTCCGGAAAATCTGGGATATGGATTCTGTGGGAGATATCGCTACAGTCACCGTACACATCAAGAAGATTCGGGAAAAGATAGAACAGAATTCCGCCAAGCCCCAGTATATCGAGACGATTTGGGGCGTAGGGTATCGGTTTAAGGTGTAGGACAAAAGAAATGCAAAAGAAAATACGGAGCCGGCAGAAAGGGATCTGGGAATTTTTGTTGCAGACCGGGAAGCAGGCATGTTATACTCATTTCATGGGAAGTCAGAGTGCATCAAGGCGGCCTACCCTTCATTTTGGAGGGGCTGACCCCTCCGACCAAGTAAGGAAAGGGGGCGAAGCCAATGATTACATACGCGGAGTTATTCCAGTTTTGTACATTCATTGTAGCCCTCGTGGGATTGTGTTATACAATCTTTCGAGAAAAGAAATAGCCGCCACTACTCGCAATAGTGACGGCTGGTGTTGAAAAAACATTTAGCTTAAACCATTTGGGGTAGGCCGTGTGTCTCTGGCTTTCCCTTTTCTATTATCAATATAGCACATCGTGTAAAGGCGCGCAAGTCATAAATTTTCTGAACCCTTATTCTGTATGTTTTCGTTTTTATCCCTCTTGTATCGGAGAGAGATCTTCTCCGTTCGTTGCAATAACTTTTTTGTACCAGTAAAAAGAATCTTTTCGTTCCCTGGAAAGATCGCCTGTTCCGTCATCGAATTTGTTGACGTAAATAAAACCGTAGCGTTTTGCCATCTCGCCGGTGGAGGCGGACACCAGATCGATACAGCCCCAGGGGGTGTATCCCATCAGATCCACGCCGTCCTTTGCCGCTTCCCGCATGGCTTCGATGTGCTGCCGCAGATAATCGATGCGGTAGGTATCGTGAATTTTTCCGTCAGACCCTTTTTCATCTCGGGCTCCCAGACCATTTTCCACTACCATGATGGGAAGGCGGTAGCGGGCGTAAATCTCATTCAGAGAATAGCGCAGGCCGGTGGGATCGACCTGCCAGCCCCACTCCGAAGCAGAAAGATAAGGATTCTTTGCGCCGCCCGCCAGATTTCCGGCCACAGTTTCGGCATTATCGTGGGTTGTGATGCAGGAGGACATATAATAGGAGCAGGTATAGAAATCCACCGTTCCGGCTTTCAGATCCTCCCGATCCTTTTCTGAGATGGAGAGACAGATACCATGCTCCCGGAAATAGCGATCCATGTAATAGGGATATTCCCCCTGAATCTGGACATCGGAGCAGAACCAGTTGAGGATGCTGTTGTGCTGCTGGGCGGCCAGTACATCGGCCGGATCGCAGGTGAGAGGATATGCGGTCAGGAATACATTCATATCACCCATTAAAAACTGAGGATAATGCTCATGAGCATAGCGGACGACCCGGGCGGAGGCTACGAGCTGATGATGAAGCGCCTGAAAACGGGTTTGCGGGTCGATGGTGACTTCTGAAACCGGTCCGTCGAATCCTCTGGCAGTGCTGAGGGACAGCACAGTCCCGAGGGGAGTCACGCCTCCGTTGATTTCATTAAAGGTGAGCCAGTATTTGACCAGATGCTGATAACGCTCAAATACGGTATGGCAGTAGCGTTCGAACAGGGGGATCAGTTCGGCGGAGGCCCAGCCGTTGTATTTTTCTACCAGAGCGTATGGCATCTCGTAGTGGCTCAGGGTTACAAGCGGCTCGATACCGTATTTTCGGCATTCCTGAAATACATGTTCGTAAAAGACAAGTCCTGCTTCATTTGGGCTTTCTTCCATGCCTGTGGGGAAAATCCGCGTCCAGTTAATGGAGGTGCGGAATACCTTAAACCCCATCTCGGCAAACAGGGCGATATCTTCCCGGTAATGATGATAGAAATCAACCGCTTCATGGCTGGGATAGATTCGCTCAGGATCGAACCAGGTTGTGATACATTTCGGTTCGGTCTTTGTTCCGCTGGTGCAGCGGTCAGGGACGGAGACGCCTTTTCCGTCCGCGTCCCAGGCGCCCTCGAACTGATTCGCGGCGCAGGCGCCGCCCCACAGAAAATCCTTTCTGAATGGCATAGTGTTCTCCTTCCGGCGGTTTTTCCGCCGTTTTACTTTTTGTTCTGATTGATAGCGCTTGCTTTTTCCCGCGTCTGCTTTTCGTTGTTCTCGTAATCCAGACGGTACAGGAAGGCAAACAGACAGTCCAGGATGAAATGAAAGGCATTGTAAATGGCGAAGGTATCTATCTTGTATTCATAAGACTGCTCTTCATCGATCTCTACGCTGAGAACCTCCTGACACATCCGGGCGGCTGTGCTGTCCGGCCTGGCTGTGATGGCCACACAATAGCTTTTCCGCTTTCTGAGAAGCCGGAGACTTTCTATGATGTCTCTGGTTTCTCCGGACAGGGAAATGATGAGATTCACTGTTTTATCGGTGCCGGCCAGGGCATAGCCCGGCATGAAGCAGGCATTCTGAGTCATGTTTACGATACGCCCGAAGCGGAGCATTTTCTGCTGAAAATCCATGGCAACATTCAGAGAAGTTCCGATTCCGAAAATATTGATCATATCGGCGGAGCTTATGCGCCGGACGATTCGTTTCAGCCGGGCATAGTCGAAGCCGGCCACAGTCTGCCGGATGGTGTAAATGTTGAGCCGTTCCAGCTTTCGGGCGATCTGTTCAAAGGAATCTCCGCCGGAGAAGGGATAGTTGGCGTCTACCAGCCCCTGAGAAGCGTAAGCGTCATATTCGGAATGGAACAGAATCTGAAATTCCTTATAACCGACCGTGTCCAGCTTGCGGCACAGTCTTGTGATGGTTGAGGGCGAGGAAAACGTGGCCTGCGCAAGCTCAGAGATAGACATATTTTCAGCTTCATACCCGTGTTTCAGCAGATAGTCCGCAATGCTTTTTTCCACCTCTGTGAATTCACTCTGTCTAATCAGTTTTTCAATGATCATTTCAGCTTTCCTCCTTTGCATCCCGGCATGCCGTTGCAGAGCCTGTTCTTTGCTGTTATTTTAGCAGAAAAGCCCTTTGGCGAAAAGAGAAAAGCTGAAGAAGAATTAATTATATTCTGTTACTTTTCCGCTTTTGAGAAGAAGAGCGGTCAATACAAAGCCAAGAATAATGGCAGTCAGGATTCCCGCGCAGTACATCGGGAAATTCACACAGCCGAACCATGCGCTGAAAGCGAGAAGGCCGCTGAAGGCAAAGTTTGTGGCAGCCACGCCGCCGATACCAAGCACCAGACCTGCCGCGGCGCCGGATACTACCATGGTTCCAAGCAGCCATTTGCTTCGCAGAATAATACCATAAAGAGAAGGTTCGGTAATTCCGCAGAGCGCGTTTGTAAAGGCTGCGGAGCCTGCGGTGGTTTTATCTCCTGCGTTCTTTGCGAATACCGCCACTGCGAGGCAGACGCCCAGAGCCGCATAGTTGCCCATTCCTCCGGCAGCCAGAGCCGGCTCAAAGCCCTGCTCTGCCATGACGGCCAGCAGAATCGGCGTAACGGCCCAGTGCATTCCCAGAAGGATTACCAGAGAGAACAGAGCGCCGAAAACAATGCAGACAAGGATGGTGCTTGCGCTTATCAGGCTGTAAACAGCGTTGATCGCATTTGCAATCAGGCCGCCCAGCGGTCCGAATACCAGAATAGTCAGCGGCACGAAAACCACAAGGCAGAAAAAGGGAACCAGAATAAATTGTGTCACCTGCGGCAGAACCTTTTTCAGCAGACGCTCGAAATGGCTCATGCAGAATACGGCCAGAAGAATCGGAATAAAGGAACCGCTGAAATTATAGGCGGTAAAATGGATTCCGAATAAAGATGCCGTTTCGCCTGTAACCAGCAGGTCAGCTACTCCAGGGTACATGATGGCTGCGCCCAGGGTCACGGCCATGTACGGGTTGCACTTAAAATGCTTGCCTGCGGTAAAAGCCAGCAGGATTGGGAAGAAATAAATCAGCGCATAAAAGATGGAGTAAAAGGTCTGATAGGTCAGACTCGCGCTGTCTACGACGCCGAGGGTAGACAGAAGTCCGATGACACCGGAAGCGATACCGCCTGTAGCCAGAATCGGAATATAAGGGGCGTATACGTCGGACATCAGCTTGGTGAAGCGATCCAGAAGACCGATTTTTTTGCTGCTTCCGGTATCAGCGGAGGCGTCAGAGGAAGCGGCTGCCGGATCATCAATGGCGGCAGTTCCCTTCAGCCCGTTTGCTTTCAGCTCAGGCAAATCCATAAGCTGGGTATAGACGTCGCCCACATGGGTCCCGATGAGAACCTGATAGAAGCCGGAGCTTACTGCAGTCCCCAGAACTCCGGGAATGGCCTTCAGGGCCTCTCTGTCAAATCTGGAGCCGTCCTTTAGAGTAAAACGCAGACGGGTCGCGCAGTGGATGCAGTCGGAGATATTCTCTGCGCCGCCCACGCCGGCGATGATGGATTTGTTCAGTTCCGTATAGTCTTTCATGGTAGTTCTCCTTTCGTAACGATTATATATTCAGCGCGTTGACATAAGCCTCATAGGTGGCGTTCATGATGCTCGAGGGACGGATGCAGTCGCCGATGGCTGCGGTATTTCTGCAGATTCCGTAAAAGCTTTCCGTCAGAGCAATCTGAGGCGCAAGACCGGTGGAGAGAATCAGGCTGTCGTAGGGCAGATGCCGCTTTATGCCATCCTGATTCAGACAGATGATTTCGTTCTCTGTAATTTCCTGGCAGCTGCTGTTCAGATATTCATGGATATTGTCATGCAGCAGGAATTTCTGGCGCAGAGCCTCACGGTAGAGAGAATTGGCATTTCCGGCAAGCTTTCCGGTCATTTCAATGACAGAGACGTCTTTTCCTTCTTCTGCAAGGCCAAGAGCAATCTCACAGCCGATGCTGCCGCCGCCGAGAATCGCGACCCGCTGTCCCAGCTTTTCCGGGTGCAGGATGGCGTCGGTGGCCAGAAGCACTCCGGGGTTTTCAATGCCGGGAATCGGAAGCACCCGCTCCACAGCGCCCACGGCAATGAGAATAGCGTTGGGTTTCAGTTCCCTTACCAGCTCCGGAGTGGCTTCCGTATTCAGACAGACCTGAACGCCGTGCTTTTCCATCTGGGCCAGATAATAATCCAGCAGTCTCCGGATGCCTTCCTTATGGGCTTCACGAACGATATAACGGAGCATGCCGCCAAGCTCGCTCTTTTTTTCCAGAAGCGTAACCCTGTGTCCGCGTTCGCTGGCGGTGATGGCTGCCTTCATGCCGGCAGGGCCGCCCCCGATGACAACGACGCTGCGAGAATTTTCAGCTTTTCCGATCTTTGCCGGGAGAAAGCTTTCACAGTGGTAGCGGGGGTTTACCGAGCAGCCCACGCCCCAGTGATCGGTGGAAATATGGTAGCAGTTGGAGCAGCGCAGACAGGGTACAATGTCCTCCGGCCGGTTTTCCATAGCCTTTTTCGGCCAGAAAGGATCGGCCAGCAGAGATCTTCCGAAGGCCACCAGATCCACATCCCCGTTTTTGATGGCCTCGTCCGCCTCCGCCGGGGTCATGAAGGCGCCGACGACGGATACCGGGATATCCAGAGCTTTCTTTACCTCACGGGCCCAGTGGAGATTTGTCATTTCCTCCTCCAGATTTGTGGTAATGCAGTGGATATTCGCCTCGAAAATCTTATCGATCCCCGAGGACACCTGGACGGTATCTACGTATTTCTGCGCCTGCTTCAGGAAATACAATACGTCCTCGAAAACGATGGAATCCTCGATCCATTCGTAAGCGCTGATGCGCATATCGATGGGAAAATTTCTGCCCACAGCGTTTCGAACCGTTTCGAGAATCCGTAAGGGAAAACGGCAGCGGTTCTCGATGGAGCCGCCGTATTCGTCTGTCCGATGGTTGTAATGGGGCGACAGGAACTGGGCCGGCAGCCAGCCATGCCCGAAATGCAGGAAAATGGAATCAAAGCCGATTTTTCTCGCTCCGGCAGCAGTCTCCTGATACCAGCGCAGGGTCTCTTCCATCAGAGCTTCGTCCATTTCCTTTACTTCCACTCCGTCCGGACGGATGAAGCCGGACGGACCCTTTGCATAATCTGCGGTTCGGGCGTCCTGACCGGCATGGAAGATTTCAATGGAAGCTTTTGCTCCGCCTTTGTGGATTTTCAGCACTCTCTCCCGGGTGCCTTCCCTTTCATATTTGGAAAACAGGTAAGGCTCTTCAGGACTCGCGAAGCTGGAGCGCCCAGGCTCTACGATGGCATGGCCTGCAATGACCAGAGCGGCTCCTCCCAGGGCTTTTTCCTCAAAGTCATCCCCGGTGGGCGTCGCGATAATCCGGTTTTTCAGAATCATGCCGTTGATGGTGATTGGCTGAAACAGATGTTCAAACACTTCATTTCCTCCCTTCTGAAAGCTTTCTTTTGAACCTAAATCCACTTTAGCCTGTTTTTCCGGCAGCTTCAATGGATACGGAGTAATTAGAAAGGCGTTTTCATAATCGGGGGAAATAATGGGAAAATATAAGAAAATTTTTTTCAGAGAGAAGAACCTGATGTGGATAGTGGAAGGAAAAGAAGGAGACGATTCTGCAGCGAATCCCAGCTTAAAAAGCTGAATTCGTTGGAACCGTCTCCTTCTTTTCGTGTTTTCTTCGCTGGCCTTCCCTTGTGCAGGCTGCCTGTTTTAATCCTGACCCTGCAGCTCACCATTCCGGTATCTTCTGACCAGTGCCTGGATTCTGTCATAGGGGTCCAGCAGATCGCTGATGGACACGTCGTGGTTCAGCGTATCTACAAGAAGAGCGATGTATTTGCTCATATTGCAGCTTACATAATAAGGACGGCTTAAGAGATCCGGCGTCTGGTAGACCAGGTTGGTGGTCAGAAGCTTGGTGAAGAGGCCTTCTTCGTAAGCCTTATCGAATTTCTCCAGGCCGTTGGTAAAGAGGCCGAAGGTGCAGAAGATATAGATATTGCGGGCCTTGCGCTTCTTGAGCTCGCGGATGACTTCCAGCATGCTGTCGCCGGAGGAAATCATATCGTCCACCACGATCATATCCTTGCCTTCGATATCCGTACCCAGGAACTCGTGGGCCAGAATCGGGTTGCGTCCGTTGATAATGCGGGTATAGTCGCGGCGCTTGTAGAACATTCCCATGTCAAGGCCGAGAACATTGGCCAGGTATACAGCGCGGGACATGCCGCCCTCGTCCGGGCTGATGACCAGCATGTGCCTGCTGTCGATCTCCAGACCCGGCGTAGTCTCCAGAAGACCCTTGATCAGCTGGTAGGCCGGGGTGACGGTCTCAAATCCGTTCAGAGGAATCGCGTTCTGCACTCTGGGATCATGGGCTTCAAAGGTGAGGATGTTTTCCACACCCATATTTACCAGCTCCTGCAGAGCCATGGCACAGTCCAGGGACTCCCGGGCGCTGCGCTTGTGCTGGCGGCTCTCGTACAGGTAGGGCATGATTACCGTGATGCGGCGGGCCTTGCCGCCGATGGCGGCGATGACACGTTTCAGGTCCTGGAAATGATCATCGGGAGACATGCGGTTTGTGTAGTTGTACAGCTTGTAGGTAAGGCTGTAGTTGCACACATCCACCATCAGATACAGATCGTTTCCGCGGACGGAATCGTCAATAGTACCTTTTCCTTCTCCGGAACCGAACCGGGGTGTGTGGGCCGGGATCAGATAGGAGTCTCGCTCATATCCTGTGAAGGCAATGCTGGACTTGTGCTCCAGATCACTGCTGTGACGCCATTTTACAAGATAGTCATTGACCTGGCGTCCAAGCTCTTCACAGCTTTTAAGAGGGATCAGTCCGAGAGAACCGACAGGGATAGTTTCCAGTACGCGCTGGCTGCGTTGCAGTAACATAACAGTATTCCTCCATGGTTTATGAATTGGTATTGGCAGGGGCGCATTAAGAGGCAGGGCGCCCAGGCTTAAGTTTCTTCTTGATTCGTATATCGCTTCCGGGCAGCTGACGGATAGTGTAGCAGCTGATAATCCGGGACAGAGCGCGCTCGGAATAGATATTCCGCAGGGCTTCCATGTCCAGGTTCGAAGAGATGAGAGTGGATTTCTTCCGCAGAATCCGTTCGTTGATACAGAGAAAGAACTGGGATACGGTGAACGAATTGGGAAGCTCTGTTCCCAGATCGTCTATAATCAGAAGGTCACAGTCAAAGATATAGGGATAGGTCTGCTGGTAGCTTCTGTTCTGCTTCTCTGATCCAAAGGCAGCTCTGGAAAGCAGCTCAAACAGCTGAAAGGCCGTCAGATAGACTACGGAATGGCAGGTATCCATCAGTTCTTTTGCGATACAGTTGGAAAGAAAGGTCTTTCCGGTGCCGACAGCGCCCAGAAGCAGAAGATTCTGAAAGCTGCTGTCAAAGTTTTCGATGAACATGCGGGCGTCCATCACGCAGCGCCGCATGATTTCCCGATCTTCTCCCTCATACCAGGAGTAGGAAAAGGTATGGAAATTCTCTTTTTCCAGAATCTCCTTCAGATGAGACTGGTGGTAGAGAAGATCGATTTCAGCCTGCAGGAAGCAGTGGCATTTTTCTTCGCCGATATAGCCGGTATCCCGGCAGTCCGGACAGGTATAAACCGGCTCCAGATCGGAAAGTGACAGCCCATGCTCAGCCAGAAGCTCTGCCCGTCCCTCAAAAAGCTGAGTAAGACGTTCCTCCAGCTCAGCGCTCAGTTCCCGGTTCTGGGAGACGGCGGCGCGGACTTTTTCCGCCTGACAGGCTGTAATCTGTTCTTCCAGGGCGGAAAGCTCCGGAATCTCCCGATGAATGCGCTCCAGACGTTCCTCCAGCTCCTGGCGGGAACGGGCCTGCCTGCGGGCGTATCCGCGCATGATAGAATCATACTGTGTATTGATCAAAGGCATAAGCTGCTCCTTTGCTTACTGATTGATAAGCTGCTTCTGCAGTTTCTCAAAATCATAATCACGTTCCTTGAAATTGTGAAAGCGGTTCTGGGCCCCGGTCCTGCGGGAGGGCGCCTGCTCTTTTTCGCCGGCTGGCTGAGAAGACGTCTGGGCTGTCCTGGCTGCGGAGCGGCGGCTTTGGTCCAGAGCCTCCAGATCCGCAAGAGAAGCCACATGATTCTTTTTCCAGCCGGACAGGATCTTGTCCGCGTATTCAAAACCGGGCTGGTGGATAGCCGCCATGGTCCGGCTGCAGGCTTCGGTGATGAGCTCCAGGGAGAAACCATAGGACTTCAGCCACTTGTCCATATAAGAAATTTCCACGTCCACCGGGTTCCGATTGGAGATGCCGAAGGCCTTCAGAATCTTGTAATAGGCGCGGTTGTATGTAGTGGTCTGCTGCCGTGCCTGAGAGACTGTCCGTATGCCGGCCTCATGCCAGCCCCGGGCAGTGCCTTCAATATAATGGATGCTTTTGTGTCCTCCTGACACACAGTATTCCACAAGATATTCGATGAGCTCCGCGCTGAACCCGAAAGAGTCGTGCAGATCCAGGATCTGAGCCACCTCTCTGGAGCTTAAGGTCTTGCCCAGATACTGCTCACAGATGAAAAGAAGCTGCTGGGCAGACAGCAAATCGGTGGGGATTCGCCCGGAAGCGGAAGATTTTTCAGAGGTTCCCGCGTTTCCTGCATATGCCGTATTTCCGGCCGCTTTCGTATCTTTCGCATCTTCCGCGCCGCTCACGGCCTTTGCGGCCTTCTTGGCCTTTTCCGGCTCCGGCTGGTCCAGTCCCCGGGGTCCCGGACTGCCTTCGGAGGCTTCGTGCTCCAGTACGCGGACTCCGGTGAGATTGCTGGAAGCGTCGTATTCCAGTTTCAGGAGCTTCCTCTTTTCCCAGTACTTTAATGCGCGGCACACGTCGCTTTCTGTATGTTCAAATTTATCTGCGATGAGACTTCAGGCAGCGCAGCAGATAGAGATAAATCTTCACATATTCTCCATTGGCGCCGGGCATGTAATTGTCCAGAAAAAAATCGGGGACCAGCGTATGACCGCTGTCCGCATCCTTACGCAGAATAAAACCGTTCATGATTTCGCACCTTTCTATTCCCTTCCGGCAGACAGACGTATCTCTGCAACCTTAGGGTATCTGTATTGTAGCACACTTCCCGACAAAAAAAAACAGGCTTTTTTGCTGAAAGACCACAGTTTCCGTGCCGGCACGACACATTTGCTTCCCTGTCTGAATCGGCTGTGAATGGTAACTGTGGAGACAGAAAATGTGGATAATGTGGATAACTTTGTGGAGAAATATTATCTGCAACCGGGAAAAGGACCGCACAGACCTGAAAACAGGCAAAAAAGAGGAAAAGAACAAAAAATAAGAGAAACTCTGGAAAATATTTATGTCAACAGGTTGTCCACAGAAAAATCCACATGCTTTTTGCGGATAAAAGGTGCATAAGCATGTGGATAATGTGGATAACTATTTGTTCAGCAGGTTTTCACCAATATTTATCACGTCTCCGGCGCCCATAGTTATACACAGGTCGCCGTGTATACATTTTTCCAGCAGAAAGGCTTCGATCTCTTCAAAGGAAGGAAAGTAGTGGACGTCTGTGCCCAGGGCCTTCAGTTCCTGCTCCAGATCACGGGAACTGATTCCCAGGGTGTCGGTCTCCCGGGCCGGATAGATGTCGGCCAGAACCACATGGTCCGCCAGAGAGAGCGCCGCTGCAAAATCCTTCAGAAAAGCTTTTGTGCGCGAATAGGTATGGGGCTGGAAGACACACCAGATTTCCCGGTGCGGATAATGGGCAGCCGCGTGCAGAGTCGCCCGGATTTCCGTGGGATGGTGGGCGTAATCGTCAATGATGGTGAATCCATTTACTTCGCCCTTGTACTGGAAGCGCCGATCTGTTCCGGTAAAAGCGAGAAGGCCCTTTTCCACGGTCTCCTCCGGAACCTGAAGAGCGTCAGCCAGGGCCACAGAAGCCAGAGCATTCAGCACGTTATGCTCTCCCGGAACCCGGAGCCGGAAGGATGCGCTCTCTCCGTTCTTCCGGATCAGCCGGAAGGAAGGATGGCCGAACTCGTCGTAGGTGATATCAGAAGCATGGTAATCCGCGCTCTCCTGAGAACCAAAGGTCACGACGCGGCAGGCAAGCCCTTCTGTAATCTCCTCGTAATCGGGAATGCCGCTGTTGATAATCAGAAGGCCCTGGGTGGGAAGAAGCTCCGCGAACCGCCGGAAAGAGCGGCGGATATCGTTCAGATCCTTAAAGAAATCCATGTGGTCTTCTTCTATATTTAAAATAATCCCGATGGTGGGGAAAAAATGAAGAAAGCTGTTCGTATATTCACAGGCTTCTGTCAGAAATACATCCGGACCGCCGACCCGGATATTTCCGCCGATGGAGGGCAGAATGCCGCCCACAGAGATAGTAGGATCTGCGTCTTCTTCCATAAGAATAGAAGCAATCATAGAAGTGGTCGTGGTCTTTCCGTGGGTCCCGGCCACTGCGATGGAAGTCTTGTAGTTGCGCATAAGCTGCCCCAGAAGCTCGGCGCGGGAGAGCATGGGAAGCTTCCGCTTTTTTGCCTCGGCGTATTCCGGATTGTCCGGATGAATGGCCGCCGTGTATACCACCAGCTGACAGTCCTCCGGAATATTGGAGGCAGACTGGCCGATCTGAATCCTGGCGCCTAAGTTCTCCAGATGTTCAGTCAATGCGGAGGCGTGGCTGTCAGAGCCGGATACCGGGAAACCTTCCTTTATAAGAATCTCGGCCAGGCCGCTCATGCTGATGCCGCCGATGCCGATGAAATGGACGGGGATGGGATTATGAAAATGAAGCTGATACATATTATACACTTCCTGTTCGTCGATTTTTTTGTGCCGCATAAGAGAAGAATGTCCCATATGCTTCTGGCATATTCAGTATAGCATTAATATATGAAGATAGACAAGTCTCAGTTTGCGGAAGAGAAAAGCTGATACAGGCTTCAGTTTACGGAAAAGAAAAGCTGGTACAGGCTTCAGTTTGCGGAAGCGGAAAACAGAATATCCGCTCCTTTTTGCTGTTATTTTCCGTCTCATATAGTAAGATAATACGTCTCAAAAGAAGAACCGCGTCAGAAATCTTATGAAATTGGGTACAATAAGGATTATTTCACAGAACTTTGGAAAGGAGCCAAAATGGATCAGAGAATCTTGAACGAACAGCGGATAGAAGAGTTCCGCGCCTATCTGCAGCAGGAAGAAAAAAGTGAAGCTACTATAGATAAATATATCCGGGACGCGCGGGCATTCTGTGCATTTAGCGGCGGGACCGGGGTAACAAAGGAGCTGGCGCGGAGCTGGAAACAGACACTGACGGAAAAAGGGTATGCGGTGCGCTCCGTAAATTCCATGCTTGCCAGCCTGAACAGTCTGCTGGGCTTTCTGGGATGGGAAGACTGCAGGGTAAAGAGCATGAAGACCCAGCGCCAGACCTACTCTCCAGAGGAAAAGGAACTGACCAGGGCGGAATATCTGCGGCTTCTGAAGGCTGCCAAAGACCGGCCTCAGCTTATGTACAAAAGTAGCCGGAATCTTGGACATACGCGACACTTTTTTTCTATATA
>ERZ1643250.1381-NODE-1381-length-20860-cov-8.003172_pt1 | contig 20860 bp, 19 predicted proteins | sample MGYA00579262_ERZ1643250 | MGnify/ENA primary metagenome ERZ1643250 (study PRJEB29033, sample SAMEA4952265) | chicken gut metagenome | biome: Broiler Chicken; feature: Gastrointestinal Tract; material: Caecum | place: Ireland | collected 2018 | study: Broiler... | reverse complement strand
TTGAACAATTTTTACTTTCAAATATTGTCTAACTTTTGGGGGTCACTTCATTTTTCCGACCGGTGTTTTTTTATGTTCTTTCATAGGCGCTGGTGCTTTCTTTCAGCTGACAGGTAAACGAGTGGGTTTCCACTGGCTGTCCGGCAATTCGCCGCAAAATCTGGCGGGCGGCATAGGTGCCCATTTCCTCCAGCGGCATATCCAGACAGGTGATGGTGGGATAGACCAGCTGGAATATACTGGAAGCAGCCAGACAAATATGATATGTACTCAGCGGCAGGGAAAAGTTCTTTTGCAGGATGGCGCTTTGTACCGCCCATCCCATACGGGGATTGGGGGTAATGACTGCATCATACTGGCCGCATTCCAGATTCTGCAAAATCTGAGCAGTGAGGGCTTCAACAGAGATGTCCTTTACCTGAAAAACGCATCGATGAAGCTGAGCCTGAGGATGATTTTCTGCCAGCAGACGGGAAAAAAGGCCCCACTTTCGGGAAAAAAGTGTGTCGCCGAATTGACTGGAGAAAAAACCAAGATTGAGGAACCGTTTTTCGCGGCACAGGGTTACAGCCTGTGCAATGCCTTCTTCCAATAATGTATGTTGTTGCTGTGAACCGCACCACACACCGCTTTCATCCACCAGGAAAAAAGGAATGTGTTCCTCTTCCAGCATCTTCATCACGGAATCCTCCATTTCATAGAAAAGGAACAGAATTCCATCAATCCGGGAGCTGCGGTAATATCGGACATATTCGTGCTGTTCAGGAGAATCCTTCAGTCTTTCACGGCCATCGTCCGTCAGCAGGGTAATGGAGTATCCCGCTTTATCCAGATATTCCTTGATGCCCCGCAGTATATGGCTGAATCCGATGGTCAGGTTATTCCGACCGGAAACCACGCCAATGGACATGGAACGATTGGTGCGCATGCTTCGCGCGGTGCTGTTGGGAACATAGTTTAATTCCCGTGCAGTTTTCAAAACCAGCTGTCGAGTGGCTTCACTAATTTTTTTTCCTTCTTTATTATTCATTACATAGGAAACTGTTGCCTGTGAGATACCGCATACCCTGGCGATATCTTTGGCAGTCACACTTTTTTTTCGGGGGATGCTCATAAACTGTCAAACTCCTTTGGCACGAACCGTTGAAAATCATATAAGTGAAGCGTATCACCTGATGGGCATTCTGTCAAGGAAGAAAAAAGAAAGAAGGTTCAAATCAGATACAGAAGGGAGAAAATCAGCGGGAAAAAAAGCCCGGCTGCAACATCCCATAAAGTATGAACCCCTCCTACTACCCGACAGGCAGCAATCAGAAGGGTGATGCACCAGAAAAAAATGCCTGCTGGCGGATACAGATACCAGAAGGCACAGGCAATAGCCCCAGCGCTGGCGGTGTGACGGCTGGGAAAGCTCTTTCCCTTTCCGGGCTTTGCAGGAAGAAAAGGAGTATAGTTCATTCTGTCATAAGGGCGCTGTATGTTGAGAAGCTTTCGCAGAATAGTTACAAGCACAAAAACCAGTGCTGGGATTAACAGAAAGCGAAGCCATTTTTCATGCTGTGTCAGAAAGAGAAACAGCAGCGTCAGCAAATAACAGACAGCGGAAAGGACAGGAAGAATGCGGAAAAGGGCTCGAAACAGAGCTGCGCGAAAAGGAGTTTGGTTCAGCCAGCGGGTGCAGGCGTTATATTGTTCTGCTGTCACAGGGAAAAGTCCTCCGGGTCAAATTTTGGAAGTGGGGGAAGATTTTTGGGCGTCCGGCGCAGAGGGTCATAGGAAAACCGGCGGCAGGCGCCGTCTTCTCCGGGAATCTGGTGCAGGGCGCAAAGGGGCGCTTCTTCTTCCCCGGCGCGATTATGGGTACAGTATTGGCAATTGGGCTCTATGGATTTTCCAAAGAGCTCTTTTTTTCTGGATTTCCGACCAAACAAAAACGATCATGCCTTTCTGAGTAAAAATCTGACAGCTAAATTTCGTATCAAATTAAAATCAGTATAGCACGTTTGATTGATGAAATCCAGCGAACCGTGACGGTTTCTGGACTTTTTTTGTCCAGATAAAAATGCCGGGCTGGAAAAGGATTTACCCTTTCCAGCCCGGAGATTTTATGAAACAGTGGTTCCCCACTTTTTCAGATGGTGAACGATGGCATAATAAGCGGGAATCAGGAACAGGTCGGCCATGATCCATGCAATGGGGCTTGCGAAACAGGCAGCAATATAGCCCAGAGCAGGCACCAGCCATGCGCCGACTACGCCTCTGGCGGTCATTTCAGAAACACCGGCGAATACTGCCATTTTACTGTATCCCATTCCCTGGATCATCAGACGGAAAATATTCACACCAGCCAGCGGAATGAAAAATGCAACGTTAATCATCATAAACAGATAAGCATTATTGATAATTTCTACTTCAGTAGCCTCTACAAACAGAGTGAGCAGCGGCTTTCCCAGCAGCCAGATGACCAGCAGGGAGAAAACAGAATAAATACTGCCGATAATCATGGCAGCCCGCAGGCCGGGCGACAGCCGTTCCACCTTTCGGGCGCCGATGTTCTGGCCGCCATAAGTGGACATGGCCACACCCAGTGCATCAAAGGCACAGGCGAACAGGGAGTACAGCCGGCCGGCAGCCGTAACAGCGGCAACAATGCCGGAGCCCAGTGCATTGACAGAGGTTTGCAGGATAATGCTGCCGATAGCTGTAATAGAGAACTGGAGTCCCATGGGAATTCCGATGGAGCAAAGCCGTGTCAGATATCCGGTATCAATATGAAGGTCCTGACGGCTGATGTGCAGAGCCGGGAATTTCTTGACAATAAAGACAAAGCAGGCAACGCCGGAAAGCAGCTGGGACAACACCGTAGCAACTGCCGCGCCTACTACGCCCATGGGGATAACCACAATCAGCAGCAGGTCAAGGGCGATATTCAGGAAAGAAGCGATGACCAGAAAAACCACCGGGGTGCGGCTGTCTCCCAAAGCACGGAGAAGGGCAGCCTGTACATTATATAGAAAAATGGCGGGGATACCGGCAAAGATGACGACGATATACCAATAGGCTTCCTCAATAATATCAGATGGGGTATTCATCCATTCCAGCATGGGGCGGCACAGGAGCACGGTTGCCACAGTAAAGAGGACAGAGGACCAGATGGTCAGCCAGATGATGTTGCCGATGTATTTTTTCATTTCCGCAAAGTTTTTTGCGCCGAACTGCTGGGAAACCGGAATGGCAAAGCCGCTGCATAGTCCCAGGCAGAAGCCGATGATAAGGAAATTAATAGAACCAGTGGAGCCTACCGCTGCCAGAGATTCTTTCCCCAAAAAACGCCCGACGATAATGGTATCCACCATGGAATAGAACTGTTGGAACAGGTTTCCGAAAATCAGCGGGATGGTAAATCGGAGAATCAGGCGGGCGGGAGAGCCGGAGGTCATATCCTTTGTCATAAGATTCCTTCTTTCTTGTTTCTAACACATTCTTTTTCAATACATCCTGCACGCTTCCGGACAAACCATCCGAAAGGATACCGGAAGTGCGGTATCTAAACAGTTACCTATACTATCACAGAACCAAATAAAGGGCAATTCACATTCTAAAACGATTTGCGGCAAATTTCGGGGCGGTTTTTGTGGATATCAACCGGAGTTTTGTAACCTTGTTTCCAGACAGAATTCTGCCGAAAAAAGAATGTGATTTTACTTGGATTTTACAATACCCGGCTTTTTGACTTTACATAGCCGCGATATACTGTTGCCAGACCTTGAGAAACAAACAAAACCCAATCGAGTGATTGAAAGGAAGAAACAAGAATGAAAATCAAGAGAGTTCTGACTGCAATTCTGGCTTTGGCTATGACCGCCGCCGTAATGACCGGTTGCCAGAGCAACGAGACCACCAGCTCCGCTGGTACTGATGCCGGCACTTCCCAGAGCAGCACCGAGAGCAAGACCGAGCTGAGCGGCAGCGTTGCCACCAACGGTTCCACCTCCATGGAAGAAGTTATCGGCGCTCTGAGCGAGCAGTTCATGGCTGACAACAGCGGCGTGAAGGTTTCCTATGATCCCACCGGTTCCGGTACCGGCATCGAGGCTGTCAAGACCGGTTCCTGCGATATCGGACTTTCCTCCCGTGCACTGAAAGAGGAAGAGACCGCTGCTGGCCTGAAGGGCACCACCGTGGCTCTGGACGGCATTGCCATTATCGTAAATGAAAACAGCAAGATTGACAACCTGACCGTTGACCAGATCGCTCAGATCTTTAAGGGCGAAGTCACCGACTGGAGCGATGTTGGCGGCGACGCTGGCACCATCGCCTGCATCGGCCGTGAGGCTGGTTCCGGTACCCGCGACGGTTTTGAGTCCATCACCGACACCAAAGACAAGTGCAAGCTGAGCCAGGAGCTGACCTCCACCGGCGCTGTCATCGAAGGCGTGAAGAACAATGCAGGCGCTATCGGCTATGCTTCCCTCTCCGCTGTTGAGAACGCAGAAGGCGTAAAGGCCATCACCGTTGAAGGCATTGCCTGCACCGAGGAAACTGTGAAAGACGGTTCCTATAAGATTCAGCGTCCCTTCGTTCTGGTAACCAAGGAAGGCACCGAACTCAGCGAAGCTGCTCAGGCTTTCTACGACTTCGCTCTCTCCGCTGATGCAGAGGCCCTGATCGTAAAGGCTGGCGCTGTGCCCCCCGCAAAATAATTCTTCTGCAAAGTAAGCTTGGGTTTCAGCCTCCACTGACAACAGTGGGGGCTATTCCCGTGATAAATAAGGAGCTGCATTATGGAACAAAACATCCCCATGGATTTGAATGCAACCAGTGAAAGGGAAGAGAATGAAATGAAAGACCTCTCCAAACAGGTCGAACAGACAAAACAGCAGACAGAAGCAGAAGCCGCTGTTCCTCAGGCCAAGCGCCGCGGCGCGAAAGATGCCATGGAACTGGTCATGCACATCATATTCCTTTTGTGCGGTATTATCGCAGTGGCGTTTGTTCTGTTTATCAGCATCTATCTGATTATCTCCGGTCTGCCGGCCATTCAGAAAATCGGCCTCTGGGACTTCCTCTTTGGACAGACCTGGGCCCCCACTCATGGCGAAACTCCCCAGTTCGGAATCCTGCCCTTTATCCTCACCTCTATTTACGGTACGGCCGGCGCTTTGATCATCGGCGTACCGGTGGGATTGCTCACCGCTATCTATCTGGCCAAGATGGCTCCGCCCAAAGTGGCTGTTGCCATTCAGACCGCAGTAGAGCTGCTGGCCGGTATTCCCTCTGTGGTGTACGGTCTGGTGGGTATGATCGTACTGGTGCCGCTGGTGCAGAATGTTTTCAATCTGCCTTCCGGCGCAACCCTGCTGGCAGCCATCATCGTGCTGGCCATTATGATTTTGCCCTCCATCATTAACGTTTCCACTACTGCCCTGAAAGCAGTTCCCAAGGAGTATGAAGAGGCTTCTCTGGCACTGGGTGCGACAAAAATCGAGACGATTTTCCGTGTGAGTCTGCCCGCTGCCAAGAGCGGTGTGGCTACCGCCATCGTGCTGGGTGTAGGCCGTGCCATTGGTGAGGCCATGGCTATCATCATGGTTTCCGGCAACGTGGCCAATATGCCTGACCTGTTTGGCTCTGTGCGTTTCCTCACCACCGCCATTGCTTCTGAAATGTCCTATGCTTCCGTTGGTTCTTTGCAGAGAGATGCATTGTTCTCCATCGGTCTGGTGCTATTCCTGTTTATCATGCTCATTAACGTATTTTTGAATCTTGTGATTAAAAGAAAGAAGGAGGGGGAATAAGCCATGGAAAAACTGTCATTCCGCCGCCGCTTTTACGACAAAGGCCTGAAAAGCCTGCTGTATTTCTGCGCTGGACTTACCTGCGCTTTGCTCCTGTTTCTTATTGGTTATATCTTCTACCGCGGACTGGGCAATATCACCTGGGAGCTTCTTTCCAGTGAAACCAGTTATCTGAAAGATACTGTCGGTATTCTTCCTAATATTCTTAACACTTTGTATATCATTCTTCTCGCCATGATTATCGTGCTGCCGCTGGGTGTAGGCGCCGCCATTTATTTGACGGAATACGCTGGAAGCCGCAAAATGGTGGCTGTGATCGAGTTTGCTTCTGAAACGCTGACCGGTATTCCCTCCATTATCTTCGGTCTGGTGGGTATGCTGTTCTTCATCCAGATGATGGGTCTGAAGCAGGGCATCCTGGCCGGTGGCCTGACCCTGGTCATCATGATCCTGCCCACCATTATCCGCACCACTCAGGAATCCCTGAAGACTGTGCCCAATTCCTATCGGGAAGGCGCGCTGGCTCTGGGCGCCGGTAAGTGGCACATGGTGCGCACCGTAGTGCTTCCCAATGCTATTGACGGTATTGTAACCGGTTGTATCCTGGCTATCGGCCGTATCGTGGGCGAATCCGCAGCGCTGCTGTTCACCGCCGGTTTTGGTCTGGTGCTCAACGGCATCTGGGAGTCCATGCAGTCCTCTTCTGCAACTTTGACGGTTGCCCTGTATGTGTATGCCAGCGAACGGGGCGAAGTGGACGTGGCTTTTGCCATCGCCGCCATCCTCATGGTGCTGACGCTGATTATCAACCTGTCCGCAAATCTGGTGGGCAAGAAATTGAAGAAATAAATGGGAGAGCTTTTATGTCTACGATTATTGAAGCGAAAAACCTGAATCTCTGGTACGGCAATCATCAGGCCCTGTTTGATGTGAATGTGGAAATCCCTGCCAATAAAATCACCGCTTTGATCGGTCCTTCCGGCTGCGGCAAATCCACCTTTTTGAAGACCCTGAACCGCATGAACGATCTGGTGCCCGGCTGCCGCATTGAGGGCGAGATTGACTATGGCGATCAGAACATCTATGACCCCACCATCGACACCACCTGGCTGCGCAAGGAAATCGGCATGGTGTTCCAGAAGGCCAATCCCTTCCCTATGTCCATTTATGACAATATTGCATACGGCCCCCGTACCCACGGCATCCGTTCCCGTGCTCGTCTGGACGAAATCGTGGAGAAATCCCTGCGGGATGCTGCCATCTGGGACGAAGTCAAGGATCGCTTGAAGAAGAGCGCTCTGGGTCTTTCCGGTGGTCAGCAGCAGCGTCTGTGCATTGCCCGTGCACTGGCTGTGGAGCCCCGCGTGCTGCTGATGGACGAGTCCACCTCCGCTCTGGACCCCATCTCCACCTCTAAAATTGAAGAACTTGCAATGGAGCTGAAAAATAAGTATACTGTGATTATGGTTACCCATAACATGCAGCAGGCTGCCCGTGTTTCTGACATGACCGCCTTCTTCCTCCTTGGCAAGCTGATTGAATTCGGCGAGACTGAACAGGTATTCTCCATGCCGAAGGAGAAGCAGACAGAAGATTATATTACCGGACGCTTCGGTTGATTCGGGGAAGGAAGTGTTTGTGTTGAGAAACAGATTTGATCGGGAGCTGGAGCTCCTCAATACAGAATTGACAGAAATGGGCGGTCTGATTGAAACCGCCATTGATCACGCAGTCAACGCCCTGTTCCAGCGGGGCGGAAATATGGCAAAATTGGCGCTGGAGTGCGACACGGAAGTGGATCATCTGGAACAGACCATTGAAACCCGCTGCCTGCGTCTGCTTTTGCAGCAGCAGCCCGTGGCGAAGGATCTGCGGGTGGTTTCCGCAGCGCTGAAAATGATTACCGATATGGAGCGCATCGGTGACCAGGCCGGCGATATCGCCGAACTGTCCATGCGTTTGCCGGAAACGGTGGATTTTCACCGCCTGGAACACATCCGTACCATGGCCAAATCCGCTTCCAAGATGGTGACCAACGCCATTGATGCCTTTGTGGGCCGTAATCTGGAGCTGGCCGAAAGCATCTCTGATGCAGACGACGAAGTGGACGCCCTGTTCGACGAAGTCCGCGATGATCTGATTGAGATTGTGCGCAAGGACTCCGGTGATGTTGCGGCTGCAATCGACCTGCTGATGGTGGCCAAGTATTTTGAACGCATCGGCGACCATGCGGTGAATATTTCCGAATGGGTCGTATATTCCATTACCGGTGAGCATCAGTCTGATGAAGCCAAAGGGAAAGCCAACTGAGTCTGCTCCGTCATCCCGGAAGCTCATCGCAGAAATGACAGGAAAGAAAGGAATTTATCAACTATGAGCCTGATTGCTGTGGTGGAGGATGACGTAAGCATCCGCAAGTTGATTTTGTACGCACTGAAAAACAATGGATATGAAGCCTGTGGCTTTGAGTGTGGGGCGGACTTTTTTGAGTCCGTCTCTTCCCGTGTCCCGGACCTGGTGCTGCTCGACATTATGCTGCCGGATATGGATGGGGTGGAGATTCTGCGCCGTCTGCGTAAAGGCAGTGCTACGGCTTCTGTTCCGGTGATGATGATTACTGCCATGGGCACAGAGTTCGATAAGGTGAATGCGTTGGATTCCGGCGCCGACGATTATATGACCAAGCCCTTCGGCGTCATGGAAATGCTTTCCCGGGTCCGGGCGTTGCTGCGCCGTGCTTCTCCGGTTCGGACAGACCCTGAAGAAAGTGCTCTGCTCAGCGAGGGTTGTGTGGAAATGGATGTCCGCCGCCATCTTGTACGGGTAGATGGACAGGAAATTACACTGGCCTTTAAAGAATTCGAGCTGCTGCATTATTTTTTGCAGAATAAAGGAATCGTATTGAGCCGTGAACAATTGATGCAGACCGTCTGGGGCTTTGACTATGAAGGGGAGAGCCGCACGGTGGATATGCATATTAAAACGCTGCGTCAGAAACTGGGACACGGCGGCGAACTGATTCACACGGTTCGCGGAGTGGGATATAAACTGGAAGGCAGGGAGAAAACATCATGAAACGCCAGATTTACTGGAGTCTTTGCCTGATTTCTCTGGCCGCATTGCTGCTGAGCACTGCGGCCTCTCTTTCTCTGTATTATCATTTTTATGAAGAACAGAGCCAGTCTGACCTGCGGCGGCAGTGCACGGCGCTGTCTGCAGGTGCGCTGGCCTCGGGGGACGCGGTAGCATTCCTGCAAGCGTATGAACCTTCGGACGAGGAAGTGCGGATTACCCTTCTGGACCGAAATGGCGGTGTGCTGTTTGATTCAGAAGCAGATGCTGCGTTTATGGACAATCACAATGACCGCCCCGAATTTCAACAGGCGCTGGAAAGCGGCAGCGGACAGTCTTCCCGGGTTTCCAGTACATTGGGACTGCTTACTTATTATTATGCGGTGCAGTGCGGGGACGATATGGTGCTCCGGCTGGGACGGGACAACCAGAATATTTTCGGTGTCTTTTTGCAGATTTTCCCCATGGACCTGCTGTCCTGTGGAATTTTGTTTATTGCCAGTGTGTTTGTGGCAAGAATGGTGACCAAACGGATTGTTACGCCGTTGACAAAAGCAGCGGATAATCTGGAAGCTCTGCCGGAAACCGGAAGTTACGACGAGTTGGAACCGTTTCTGGCAAAAATTCGCCGTCAGAACCGAACCATTCGCCGTCAGCTGCGGGAAATTCAGGAGGATCGGGATACCATCACCATGATTCTGGACAATATGCAGGAGGGAATGGTAATTCTCAACGGGGAGAAAAAGGTGCTTTCCGTCAACCGGAGCGCCATGCATTTTCTTCATCCCGCAGATCGCGACCCTCTGGGAAAACCCATGGTTTCTCTGTCCCGGAATATGCAGCTGGTGGATGCGGTGGAACAGGCTCATCAGGGAGAAGCGGTTTCCGGAATTCTGGAACAGGGGGAGAAGAAGCTGCGCTATTTCGTCAACCCTGTGCTCACCAGTCAAAAGGTGGGCGGCGTAATTCTGCTGGTGATGGATGTTACCGAGCAGTATAAGGCCCAGAAGGAGCGGGAGGATTTTTCCGCCAATGTTTCCCACGAACTGAAAACCCCTCTGACTACCATTTCTGGTTTTGCAGAGATGATGAAGAGCGGCATGGTGCGGGAAGAAGAAGAGATTCAGGACTTTTCTTCCATGATTTATGTGGAAGCCCGCCGCCTGCTGAGTTTGATCGACGATATTATGCGCCTTTCCCGCATTGAAGAGGGCAGGGAAGAGCTCAACGAGCCGGTAGCCCTGCTGCAGCTTGCAAAAGAAGCCGCTTCTCTGCTGGAAGGAGAGGCGGAAAAACGGAATATTGAAATCATTGTTTCCGGCGATGCGGTCACGGTTCCGGGTAATTCCACCATGCTGTATGAAATGATCCGGAATCTGTGTGAAAACGCGGTCAAGTACAATGTGGAAGGCGGTAAAGTTTACGTTACCGTCAAGACCTGCCCCAACGCCGGTCATATCAGCCTCAGTGTTCGGGATACCGGTATCGGAATTCCCAGAAAAGATCACGAGCGGATTTTTGAGCGGTTTTATCGGGTAGACAAAAGCCGTTCCAAGCAAACCGGAGGAACCGGTTTGGGACTATCGATTGTCAAGCATATTGTAGAGCGTCATCACGGGGAAATTCATTTGACCAGTGAAGAGGGGAAGGGAACCTGTATGGAGGTTTTGCTGCCGGAAAAACATTGATTTGACCTTTTTGCCAAACTGTTTTTTCGATCCTCTTGTTATTGCGGCATAATGATGGTATACTGAAAGAAAGATTGAATCCAACAGGGAGGTACTGTCATATGCTGATTCAAAATGCTGTGATTCTGGATGAAAATTTCCAGCTGGCCCGTAAGGATATCCTCGTGGAAGGCGACCGGATTGTCGCCACTGGTACAGGGTTTTCCACCGAAGGACAGGAAGTGGTGGATGCTTCCGGTTTGACGGCGGTTCCCGGATTTGTTGATATTCACATCCACGGCTGCGATGGCGAAGACGCCAGCAACGGCACCGTGGAGTCCATTCGCACAATGGCCCGTTTTCTGCTGAAAAAGGGCGTCACCTCTTTCTGCCCCACCACCATGACGCTGCCGGAAGAGCAGATTGCACAGGCCCTTTCCTGTGCGAAATACTGCATGGAAAATCCGGAAGAAGGCGCCCGTGTGCTGGGCGTTCACATGGAAGGCCCCTATGTCTCCATGAAGAAAAAGGGCGCTCAGAAGGGCGATTATGTCCGCACGCCTGATTTTGAACAGTTTCGCCGGCTGTATGACGGCTGCGGCGGTATTGTCCGGTTGGTCGTGGTAGCTCCGGAAACCGAGGGCGCCGATGACTTCATCCGTCAGGCCAGCAAGCTGTGCACTGTGTCCATTGCCCATACAGAGGCGGATTACGACCAGGCAAAGCACAGCTTTGATATGGGCATCACCCATGCAACCCATCTGTACAATGCCATGAGCGGTTTCACCCATCGGGCACCCGGTGTGGTGGGCGCTGTGTTTGATGATGAGCGGGTTACCCCTGAAATCATCTGTGACGGCTTCCACATTCATCCTGCCGTGCTGCGCACCACCTTCCGACTGCTGGGCGAGCGCATCACCGTTGTCAGCGATTCCATGAGCGCTGCCGGATTGGCAGACGGTGATTATGAGCTGGGCGGACAGCCGGTTTATGTCCGGGACAGTAAGGCCTGTCTGAAGGACGGCACCATTGCCGGTTCCACCACCAACCTCTATCAGGAAATGAAGAATCTGGTTTCCTGGGGTATCCCCTTTGAACAGGCTGTGCGCTGTGTTTCTCAGATCCCCGCACGCTGCATTGGAATGGACGACCAGGTGGGCAGCATTGCTGCTGGCAGACTGGCGGATGTGGTGTTGTTGGACAAGGACCTGAACATCGTGAAAATTTTCCAGAACGGCAAAGTCTGTGGTTGATCGCAATTTTCAAGGAATGTCAAAACCCGGAGTTCTCCCAAAAGGGGAACTCCGGGTTTTTCAGCTGCCGTAATCCTGCAAAAGCTCCAGCAGTTCCTGTTCGTTTTGCGCGGCAATTCCTTCTCGCAGCAGTTCCTGGTCGTATTCCGGCAGGGAGTCCACCCGGGTTTCCAGAATCTGATAGGGCAGCTCTCGTCCCGCCAGAAAAACCGCCACTTTTCCCTCGTATTCACAAATGCGGTATTTGGGCGTCTGAGCGGCTGCTGTTTCCTGTGCAGAGGAAGCCGGGGGTGGTGTTTCTTGACTTAAATCGGAATTTGCGGTAGAATTAACAGATAGCCGGGGGTCGGCGGGAGTGGTTCCCGACAAGACAACCCCGAGAATACCGGCGGCAAGAAGAATGGCGCTGCAAATACAGACAGCAATGATTCCCGAACGTTTCATAGCCTATCACCTCGCCGTTAGTATTCGGAAAACTGGAAATAATATGCATGCCGAAAAGTACCGCGGTCCTGGAAGCGGAGGAAAATTCTCCGAATTTCATGTAACATCAAGGAGTTGGCTGAATTTGAAGAAAACTGATATCAACAAGTACAACACCGCGACAACAGTTCTGCCGGCCACAGAGGGAGAAGGTTCCCGAAGTGCGGCGGTAACCACAAAGACAGCAGTGCGGACAGTACTCAGGTTGCTGGTAACCATTTTGGTCATATTTGCAATTTCCGGTACTGTCGTAGCCTCAACGGTGGCTGCCTTTATTTTCAAACAGGGTGAGCTGGTGGAAGCCCCCAGTCTGGATTTGCAGAAGCTGGACTATAACAGCGTGATCTATGTGCAGAACGAAGACGGGCAGTTCGAAGAGTATCTTTCTCTGCACAGCTCAGAAAACCGGGTGTGGGTGGACTACAACAAAATTCCCGAGTATATGAAGGATGCCATTGTGGCCATTGAGGACAAGCGTTTTCTGGATCACAACGGCGTTGACTGGAAAACCACTTTCGGAGCAGTGGGAAAACTGTTCACCGGCGGTTCCGGCGGCGGTTCTACCATTACTCAGCAGCTGATTAAGAACATTACCGGCAAAAACGAGGTCAGTCTTTTGCGGAAAATCAAGGAAATCTTTATGGCTTTGAAGCTGGAGGAAGAATATTCCAAAAGCGAAATTCTGGAAGCCTATTTGAATATTGTTTCCTTTGGCGGCGGTACCAATGGCGTGCAGGCAGCGGCGCAGCTGTATTTTGGCAAGGATATTCAGGATTGTTCCCTGGCGGAGTGTGCCTCGATTGCAGGCATTACCCAGAATCCTTCCCGCTATAATCCGCTGATTTATCCGGAGTACAATAAGGAACGCCAGCAGGTGGTGCTGACGGCCATGTACGACCAGGAGAAAATTACCGAGTCCGAGTACAATCAGGCGATGAAGGAATCGGAAAATATGCACTTTGTGGGATACAGCCAGGAAGCGGAAAGCGAAGAAGAGAGGGATACTTCCGTCTGGAACTGGTATATTGAAGCCCTGTATGACGATGTGACGGCTGATCTGATGGAGAAATACGACTGCGATCAGACCAAGGCAGAGCAGATGCTGTATCACAGCGGCCTGAAAATTTACTGTGCCATGGACCCGGAAGCGCAGAAAATCGCGGAAGAGGAATATCAGAACGAGGATAATTATGGAACCGACGGCGCAGTGGAATCCGGTTTCTATATGCTGGATTACAGCGGCCGGGTACTGGCAACGGTGGGTTCCCGTCAGGAAAAAACCGGCAACCTGTGGTTTAACTATGCGACAGACGCCAAACGGCAGCCCGGTTCCAGTATCAAGCCCATCGGTGTTTATGCAACAGCCATGGATTTGGGTGTAATCAATTACTCCAGCCTGCTGAAGGACGAATATGTGGAGAACTATTTCCCCAACGGTGACCCCGGTCCTAACAATGCCTGGAAAAAGCCTCAGGGAGAAATGATTCTGCCCTATGCCCTTGCAATTTCTCAGAATACCACGGCCGCACAGCTGACCAATCAGATTGGTCCGACCACGGTTTACAACTTTCTGACGGAAAAGCTCCATTTCCAGTATCTGAATCCTCAGGAGGACAGCGTGGCCATCGGTGCTATGAGTATCGGTGGTTTGAACGGCGGTATGACGGTAAAGGAAGTGGCGACTTCCTACCAGATTTTTGGCAACGGCGGTCAGTATAATGAGCCTTATACCTACTATTATGTAGAGGATCACGACGGCAACCGGATTCTGGATAACACCAATAATGTTTCCGAACTGGTGCTGTCTGTGGAAGACGCCACTGTCATGAACCATCTGCTGCGGGAGCCCATCAACAACCCCAGCGGTACTGCTACAGAAATGGGAATTTACGGCTGGAACGTATTCGGCAAGACCGGTACCACCGACTCCAACTGCGATTCCTGGTTTGTTGGCGGCACGGAGTATGCCGTGGCCGCTGTCTGGTCCGGTTATCCCAACCCCAGCGACCTGCCCAATACAGGCGATCCGAAGCGGCTGTGGAAAGCCATTATGACCCGTGTGCTGGAGGATAAAGATCCCAGTGAATGGAGTTATACCATGGATTCCTCCGTGGTATCGGCTACCTATTGTAAAGAAACCGGTCTGTTGGCATCGGATAAGTGTAAAGATACGGCTACCGGCTGGTATCAGCCCGGAAGACTCCCGTCGGTTTGCAATGGACAGCACAAGAGTGAGGCAACCCCCTCGCCGTCTCCCACTGCTACGCCTACGACAACTCCCACACCTGCACCGACCGTTTCTCCCACGCCGTCGCCTTCTCCCACACCTGTGCCGGAAGTGACCTCAGAGCCGGAGTCAACGGTTTCGGACGAAGAAAGCACAGTTTCCTCAGAAGAAGAACCGGCAGCATAATTGCATGGAAAAGCCCTTGCTCTTGAAGAGCAGGGGCTTTTTTGTTGGGGAAAGACAGGTGTCGGTGCAGAGAAATGCAGTTCAATGGTGATTTTACACAATATTTCAGAAAATCTTGAAAAAAATCACATTGAATCCCTATTGCAAACAGCGCTTTTCTGTGATAAACTGTATCTTGCTGAAACACAATCGTATGCAGGTGGTGAACAATGAAAAACGCATCCTACCTTCTGGTGGAACAAAGCGTTCTGCCGGAAGTCTTTACAAAAGTACTGCAGGCCAAACAGTTTCTGCTGAATGGAGAGGCTTCCAGTACCTCGGAAGCGGTGCGTATGGCTGGAATTTCCAGAAGTGTATTTTATAAATACAAGGATGCGGTGTATCCGTACAACCGCAAGCTGAGCAGCCATATGATTACCGTGCAGGCGGTGCTGTTGGACCGTCCCGGCGTTTTGATGGCGCTGGTTTCCGGAATCTATACCCGGGGAGCCAATATTCTCACCATCAACCAGAATATTCCGGTGAACGGACGGGCGCTGGTTTCCATTTCGGCCCGGGTGGATCAGATGGATTCTTCGGTGGAAGAGCTGCTGGAGGGTCTCCAGCAGGTAGACGGTGTGCTGAGTATTGACAGCATTTCCGATAAATAACGGGCGCAGGGAATTGCCTGCGGATGTGACACAACTTCAAAAAGTGGGGTAGATACAATGGTGAAAATCGCAATCATGGGTTATGGTGTTGTGGGCTCCGGTGTCGGTGAGGTGCTGCGGGTTCATGTAGACAGTATTGCCAAACGGGCAAAAGAAGAAATCCGCATTAAATATATTCTCGATCTGCGGGACTTTCCCGACAGTCCCTTTGCAGACCGGTTTGTCAAGGACTTTGACGTAATTCTCAATGACCCCGAGGTGCAGATTGTCGTGGAAGTCATGGGTGGCCTGCATCCGGCCTTTGACTATGTAAAGGCCTGTCTGGAAAATGGCAAGAGCGTGGTCACTTCCAATAAAGAGCTGGTGGCGGCAAAGGGCGCAGAGCTGCTGGCCATCGCCCAGAAAAACAACCTGAATTTCCTGTTTGAAGCCAGCGTCGGCGGCGGTATTCCCATTATCCGGCCCATCAGCCAGTGTCTGGCGGCTAACGACGTGATCGGGATTGCCGGTATTCTCAATGGCACCACCAATTTCATCCTCACCAAGATGATTCGGGAGCAGATGACCTTTGATGACGCTTTGGCGCTGGCCCAGAAGCTGGGCTATGCAGAGCGCAACCCGGCGGCTGATGTGGAAGGCCACGATGCCTGCCGCAAAATCTGCATTCTGGCTTCTCTGGCCTTTGGCCGTCATGTGTATCCCGAGCAGGTACATACCGAGGGAATCCAGAACCTGACCCTGGCGGACGTGGACTATGCAGAGAGCTGGGGCGGCGTTATCAAGCTGATTGGCCGGGTGAAGATGCTGGACAGCGGCAAAATCCAGATTATCTGCTGTCCTATGTTCATTGACCGGGACAGCCAGCTGGCCAATGTGGACGACGTGTTCAACGGCATTCTGGTTCGGGGCGATGCCACCGGCGACGTGGTGTTCTATGGCAAGGGCGCAGGTAAGCTGCCCACCGCCAGCGCCGTTGTGGCCGACGTGATTGACTGCGTGAAGCATATCAAGGCCCGGAAATACCTCTTCTGGGAGGACGGTTCTCCCGATTATGTGGAGGATTATCTGGAGGATGTGCTGCCCATGTATGTGCGGGCCACTGCGGAAAACGCTTCTGTGGCACTGGGAACTGCGGACGCCCTCTTTGGCGGCGTACAGCAGCTTTCCAGAAAAGACGCCCCCAGAAACGAGCTGGCCTTTGTGACAAAGGAAATGAAGGAAAGAGAGATCCGGGAAAAACTGGAGCAGCTTTCCAAAATGGGCGTAAAGGTGGAGACCACCGTGCGTGTGGCGGACCTGTAAGGGAACTTTTTCAAATTCTTGAGAATAGGATGTTGATAAGATATGATACGCATAGAAGTACCTGCAACCAGCGCCAACCTGGGTTCCGGATTTGACGCATTGGGAATCGCATTGAACAAATACAACCGCGTTTGGATGGAAGAGTGGGACTCCGTGGAGATTTCCTCGGTGGACAACACCAAAATTCCCACCGATACCTCCAACCTGATTTTCTGGGCCGCCAATTATCTGTATGAAAGCTGCGGCCACAAGCTGCCCGGCCTGAAGATTTTACAGGAAAACAACATCCCCATGGCCCGGGGACTGGGCAGCAGCTCGGCCTGTATTGTGGCCGGCATTCTGGGTGCAAACCGGATGCTGGGCAACCCTCTGTCTCAGGAGGATCTGATCAATCTGGCAGCCCAGATTGAAGGCCATCCGGACAACACCTCTCCCGCCATTGCCGGCGGTCTGGTGACTTCCGCTATCGAAGGCAAGCGGGTTTACAGCGTCAGCGTGCCCGTTTCCGATAAAATCCGTTTCGCCGTGCTGGTTCCGCCTTTTGAGCTGAAAACGGAAAAGGCCCGTTCCGTTCTGCCGGAGAATTATTCCCGGGCAGACGCGGTGTATAACCTGTCCCGTTCCGCTCTGATGACGGCCTCCCTTTTCTCCGGCAATCTGGGAAACCTGCGGGTAGCCGTACAGGATAAGCTCCACCAGCCCTACCGCTGCGGCCTGATCGACCATTATGACCAGGTGTTCCGCATGACCTATGAGCTGGGTTCTCTGGGTACTTATGTCAGCGGCGCAGGCCCCACCATCATCGCTTTTGTGGACGCGGATCATGCTGATGAATTTATCAATCATGCCGCGGCCCATCTGGAAGAAAAGGGCATTACCGGTTGGCAGACGGAGATTCTCCGGGCAGATTCCAACGGCGCCCGGATTGTCATTGAGTAAGAGAGTGAGGGAAAGAAAGACATGAGCTTGATTGTACAGAAATTCGGCGGCTCCTCTGTTGCAAACGCAGAGCGGGTCTTTAACGTGGCGGATATCGTCACCAGCAAGTATAAAGAGGGCAATGATCTGGTGGTGGTGGTTTCCGCACAGGGCGACACTACCGACGATCTGATTGCCAAGGCAAAAGAGATCAATCCCGACGCTTCCAAGCGGGAAATGGATATGCTGCTCACTTCCGGAGAGCAGATTTCCGCTTCTCTGCTGGCCATGGCCATCGAAAAGATGGGTTTCCCGGTGGTTTCTCTGCTGGGCTGGCAGGCCGGTTTTGTCACCACTTCCGCCTATGGAAACGCAAGAATTAAAAGAGTGGTTCCCGACCGTATCCGCAAGGAACTGGACAAGAAGAATATTGTCATTGTCACCGGCTTCCAGGGAATCAATCGTTATGACGACATGACCACCCTGGGCCGCGGCGGTTCCGATACCAGTGCAGTGGCCATCGCCGCCGTGATGCACGCAGACCTGTGCCAGATCTATACGGACGTGGAAGGCGTGTTCACCGCAGACCCCAGAAAGGTTCCGGGCGCCAAAAAGCTGGCCAGTATTTCCTATGACGAGATGCTGGAGCTGGCAACCCTGGGCGCACAGGTGCTCAACAACCGCTCTGTGGAAATGGCGAAGAAATATAATATCGAACTGGAAGTGCTGTCCAGCCTGTCCAGAGTACCGGGTACAATCGTGAAGGAGGAAACAAAAGTGGAAAAGATGCTCATCAGCGGCGTAGCAAAGGACGACAACATTGCACGGGTCTCGATTATCGGTGTGCCGGATAAGCCCGGCCTGGCCTTCAAGATCTTCTCCAAGCTGTCCGCCAAAAACATCAACGTGGATATCATTCTTCAGTCTGTGGGCCGCAACGGCACCAAGGACATCAGCTTCACCGTGGGTCAGGACAACCTGAAAGCCGCCATCGAAATGCTCAATCCCTATGCTGAGGCTCTGGGTGCTTCCAGTGTGGTGTATGATGAGAATGTGGCCAAGGTTTCCATCGTAGGCGCTGGTATGGAAAGCCATCCCGGTGTGGCTGCCGAGATGTTCGAGGCTATGTTCGAGGCCAACATCAACATTCAGATGATTTCCACCAGCGAAATCAAGATCTCCGTGCTGATTGCTGCCGAGGACGCCGACAAGGCTGTGACTGCGGTACACAACAAGTTCTTCGCAGAGGCACTGAAAGCGTAATTGTGAATTTTGTGAAGGGGCTGCCGGATTGGCGGCCCCTTTTTGTTTCCCATTTCGTTCCGGCGTGGTTGACTTTTGTTGTCTGACAAGTTATAATGTGATTATACATCTTTTCGGAACAACCAGAAGGAGGAATTCCCTTTGAATAGCGATGCAGTGACCAAAGGCGTAAAGAGCGCCACCCATCGGGCGCTTTTCAATGCCCTGGGCTATACAAAAGAAGAAATCGAACGCCCGCTGGTGGGTATTGTCAGTTCTCAGAATGACATTGTCCCCGGCCATATGAATCTGGATAAAATTGTAGAGGCCGTAAAGCTGGGAGTTGCCATGGCCGGCGGTACACCGGTGGTTTTCCCGGCTATTGCTGTATGTGACGGCCTTGCCATGGGACATCAGGGCATGAAATACTCCCTGGTAACCCGGGATCTGATTGCCGACTCCACCGAAGCCATGACCATGGCGCACGCACTGGACGCACTGGTGATGGTTCCCAACTGTGATAAAAACGTGCCCGGCCTGCTGATGGCAGCGGCCCGGCTGAATATCCCCACCATTTTTGTCAGCGGCGGCCCCATGCTGGCCGGTACGGTAGACGGCTGCAAGGTGAGCTTTTCCAGTATTTCCGAGGCAGTCGGCGCCTATAATGCAGGCAAAATCGACGATGCCAAGCTGCTGGAATTCGAGAACAAGACCTGCCCCACCTGCGGTTCCTGTTCCGGCATGTACACCGCAAACTCCATGAACTGTCTCACCGAAGTGCTGGGTATGGGCCTGCCCGGAAACGGCACCATTCCGGCGGTTTATTCCGAGCGGATTCGTCTGGCAAAGCACGCCGGTATGCAGGTGATGGAGCTGATTAAAAAGAATATCCGTCCCCGGGATATCATGACCGAAGGGGCTTTCCGCAACGCCCTGACCATGGATATGGCGCTGGGATGCAGCACCAACAGTATGCTGCACTTGCCCGCCATTGCTCATGAAGCGGGGATTGAGCTGAACGTGGATATTGCCAACGCCATCAGCGACAAAACCCCCAACCTGTGCCATCTGGCTCCCGCAGGTCCTCACCATATGGAAGACTTGAACGAGGCCGGCGGTGTGTATGCCGTTATGAAGGAAATCAGCAAGCTGGGCCTGTTGGATCTGGATAACATGACCTGCACCGGTAAGACCGTGGGCGAGAATATCGCAAACAGCATCAATAAAAATCCCGAAGTCATCCGCCCTGTGGAAAATCCCTACAGCACGACCGGTGGTATTGCCGTGCTCCGGGGCAATCTGGCGCCGGATTCCTGCGTGGTGAAGCGCTCTGCCGTTGCGCCGGAAATGCTGGTGCATTCCGGCCCTGCCCGTGTTTTTGACTGTGAAGAGGATGCGCTGGCAGCCATTAACGGCGGCAAGATCGTTCCCGGTGATGTGGTGGTCATCCGCTATGAAGGCCCCAAGGGAGGTCCGGGTATGCGGGAGATGCTGAACCCCACCTCCGCCATTGTGGGCAGAGGATTGGGCAGCACCGTAGCATTGATTACCGACGGACGGTTCTCCGGTGCAACCCGCGGCGCAGCTATCGGCCATGTTTCCCCGGAAGCAGCTGTGGGCGGTCCCATCGCACTGGTAAAAGAGGGGGATACCATTTCCATCGATATTATGGCCAACCGGATTCAGTTGGAGATTTCCGATGAGGAAATGGAGGCACGCCGGGCCGAGTGGAAGCCCCGTCAGCCGAAAATCACCACTGGCTACCTGGCACGGTATGCAGCGCTGGTTACTTCCGGCAATCGCGGCGCCATTCTGGAAGCAAAATAAAAATGATTTGAAATTGCAAAAGCCTTCTGTTTCAGGCGTATCCTGGAGCAGAAGGCTTTTTTGTTTTAAGCAAGCAGAAAAAACGGGCAGCGGCTCAGAGATCGTGAATGTTATTCAGAGAAAACCGATTCTTTTCATAGGAAATCAGGCCCTCTTTCTGCATTTTGGAAAGCTCGTGGCACATGGCGCTGCGGTCTACTCCCAGATAATCCGCCAGCTGCTGGCGGTTATAGGG
>ERZ1643250.1379-NODE-1379-length-20873-cov-7.128975_pt1 | contig 20873 bp, 20 predicted proteins | sample MGYA00579262_ERZ1643250 | MGnify/ENA primary metagenome ERZ1643250 (study PRJEB29033, sample SAMEA4952265) | chicken gut metagenome | biome: Broiler Chicken; feature: Gastrointestinal Tract; material: Caecum | place: Ireland | collected 2018 | study: Broiler... | reverse complement strand
AAACACTAAAAATATATCGGGAGATATATTGACAAATTTCAAATATTGAGATAGGGAGAAAGGAAAAATGTATTGTAGGTATTGCGGAAAAGAGATAAAAGACGGAAGCAGATTCTGCCTGTACTGTGGACAGGCTGTACAGAGCATCAGTTCTGGAGTTCAGAGAACACAGGAAGAGCAGGGGGCCGTGCCGCCTCTGCCGGTGGTTGTAAAGCAGAAAAATACGATTTTGAAAAAATGGTGGTTTTGGGTTGCTGTCGTAATATTTGCAGGAGCGGTAATTGTATTTGCGGTTAATGATATCACTGCAGGAGAAACCGTGGAAAGGCTTCAGAAGTTTACTTATATTGATGCGACAGATGACAGGTGCAGCTTCTCATATGGGGAGTCATGGAATTTGATTTACACCACAGAAAATGAATTTGTTGAGTTTTACGAACCTGATGTGACTGACTGTTTTGCAGGATATTTTGAGACGTATGATTTTGGAAATGACGGAACTTTTACATATGATCTGGATGAAAACGCGATCCGGATGTATTTTGAATACGAAACTGTGGATGGAAACCTTTCTATAATTAATTATAATATTGACGATGAAGAACTGACACTGATGATAGATGGAGACAGATATGAACCTACGGAGGAATTTGAAGACTATATTGACGGATATGGACTTATTGATGTGCTGGAAGGACGTATCAGGCAGTTTGAAAGCAATCTGGAGGCAAATGATTTGTCAATGGATGATGTCAGAGACGTTACATATGATTATATAAAAGAGTATGTCTGACATTGTATAGATAAAAATACCCGGAATTAAAAACCGTTTTTTAAAAGATGACTTCACAATATACATTTGGATAAAATTAAGGAGAAGAGGTATGTTTTGCGAAAATTGCGGAAAAGAAATACAGGGTGACGAAATGTTCTGTCCGGAGTGCGGGTACAGAATAAACAGAGAAAACAGCGCCGAGCAGGGAAATGGATCCGGACAGCCGGTATTTACACATAATCAGCCAAATCAGGAAAAAAGTAAGAAAAAGAAGCAGGCGGCAGTACTCATCATTGCTGCTGTGGTGATTGTTCTCGGGGCGGCGGCCGCGGCCGCCGTTTTTCTTTTCGGAGAAGGAGACAATACAGAGACTGCCGGGAAAAAGCAGATCAATGCAGAGGATGAACTGGCCAGTGCAGATGTTGAGACGTATCTTGATAAATCTATTGCCGAACTCGAAGAGATGGGTTTTTCAGAGCAGGACGATCTGACTTATGAAAATGCTGATGGTACGATCTGGTTTGATGAAATGGATGGAAGCATCAGTACGATCTTCATGGAAAAGGGATGCACGGCTCCTTTTCACGGTGTAAAGATGACGGATAATATCGGGACAGCGAAAGAAAAACTTTCAGACGAGTATGAACTGATGACAGAGACAGACAATCAGCTGCTTTATGGCAGCCGTGAGAAAAAACTTGCCGTGGTAATATCCTGCAGTGGAGATGCTATTGAAAATATAGCTGTTATGAGAAATTATGATTTTGAGGAGTCGGAGCCGGCAGAAGATTCCGAATATATTTTCCCGGACAGCGATAAAAAATATCTGTCAGAAGAAGAAATCAGAAGTGTGGGAACTGATAAAATTGCTCTGGGAAGAAATGAGATATATGCACGGCACGGTTACATTTTTAATGGCGAAACCTACCGTCAGTATTTTGAAAGTCTCTCCTGGTATGAGGGGACTATTCCTTCAGATGAATTTAATGCACAGGCAGAATTCAATGATTATGAAAAGAAAAATGTAGAGCTGATTAAGCAGATAGAGGACGAACTCAGCGGCGCACAGACTCCTGAAACGGAGAGAAAGATTGAAAATACTCCGATTACAGGAAATGATTCATATGAAAATAAAACAGAAGAATATGTGCAGGTGACGGTGGAGGAATTGTACGAAAGTCCTACTGCATACAGCGACCAATATGTTCAAGTCAAAGGTACTGTGGGTGCCATACAAGGAGGAGAAATCTATCTTTTTCCTGTAGACGAATTTGAACCGGCAATTCCTGTGAGACTGGCAGGAGGGGTTCCGGAACCCGAAGTGCTTGATAATGTGGTAATAAAAGGAAAATGGCGGGGCACTATAGGAGAGGTCGATTTTCATCTTTACCTGTGGGCGGAAAATATAGAAGTATTAAAGTGACATAATGTAGAAATGGAAATACGGGAAGATACCTGATATAATTTTACATATCAGGGAAAGGGGATACGTCCCTCGCCGCCGGTTTAAGAGTTCGGGATACTTTGTAAAAACTGCAGTTTGAATGCTTTCCGGCAGGGCTGAAAAAACGGAACGATTGTTTTATCTTAAACCGCGGATTGAGAAAAAGATGCTCCGGCGGTTGACAGAAAAATGATGTGAAAGAAAAGACAAAATGAAGATGTACGTGGACGTAAAATGTCTATGTGGTTTGATATAATGCAGAAAATAAAAAAAGAGAGGAACAAGGACGCGATATTTTCTTGGGGAAAGATGAAAGAGCAGATATGGGAGAAAGAGACTGTTCTGGATATCATACAAGATTTAAAGGGCAGCATTCCATAGGAAGAATATAAAAACTGTGCGATAAAGCTTTTACACTTATCACTTTTGGAGAGGAAACCTGCTTTGTTAGGGGATTAATATATGCTGCCCTCTATTTGCAGAGTGCTTGCGACATACAGACTATAAAGTTTTCAAAAAAGAGATAAGAGCAGCCTGCTGCTCTCTGCTGAGCCTTGCGGCTTCTTCCAAAAGCATTTTCTGGATATCAGTCAATTCGAAGCTGAATTCATCTTTCCCGGAAAAAAACTGGGAAAGTGTGATGCCAAAAGCAGTGCAGATCTTCTCCAGGGAAGGAATCGATGGAATCATGCTTTTGCGATACCAGGATGAGATTGTGGACTGGGTTAATCCGGCTTCCTCGGCAAGCTGATATTCAGTCCATCCTCGTTTTATTCGGAAATAAGTGATGCGCTCTAATACATCAGGCATATTATACACCCACCTTTCATCGTTATTGCTTACAGTAATTGTATATTTGTTATATCGTTAATAATATTCGCAATAACGTTGTAAATTAAGGATATAAACCGTATAATTTTAACGTGAAAACGTTAAAAAAAGATTTAAAGAAGCAGATAAAAATTAACCAGAAGCGGGTTTGACGATGCACATGAGGTGTTCGGGCGCTCGCCTCCGGTTATAATACACAGGATAAAAATGATTCACAGGGGGCGTCAGAAATGAAAAACGCACAGGAAGATAAAGCGGAAAGAATTTTATCTCTCTATTCAAGGCTGAGGGAAGGGAGAATTGTTAATAAATCAGACGAGGCAGCGCGGTTTGGCGTATCTTTGCGTACAATTCAAAGGGATATAGCAGATATACAGAATTTTCTTCAGAATCAGCAATGTGAAACGGGGGAGATACAGGACATCGTATTCGACCGTTCGGAGAACGGATACAGGCTTGAAACAAAGAAACATATGGGTCTGGCGGCGAAAGAGATTCTGGCAGCGGGAAAGATCATGCTGGAAAGCCGCGCCTTTGTGAAGGGAGAGCTCTTTCCGATTATTCATAAGCTGTGCAGTCTCTGTAATGATGAAAAAGACAGGAAACTGGTGGAAACGCTTCTGAGCAATGAGATGCACCATTATATGGAACTGCGCCACGGAAAAAATCTGCTCGATTTCATCTGGGATCTGGAACAGGCGGCGGGAAATCAAAGGTATGTCCTGATCCGGTACAGGAAGCTTAAGAATCGGGAAGTCGTAGAGCGGAAAGTCAAACCAGTGGGGATTATGTTTTCAGATTTTTACTTCTATATGACTGCGTTTATCGAAGGTCTTGACAAGAAAAAGGAATTTCAGAATCCGGAAGACATCTATCCGACTATCTATCGCCTGGACAGGCTCATAAGTCTTACAGTGCTGGATGAGCATTTTGCGGTTCCATACGCGCAGCGGTTTGAAGAAGGGGAATTCAGAAAGAGAGTGCAGTTTATGTATGGCGGGAAACTGCAGAAAGTGAAGTTCAGATTTTATGGTGAAGATCCGGAATTTATTCTGGATCGGATTCCAACAGCGCAGATAATCTCAAGAGAAAAGGATTACATGGTGATCAGCGCCGAAGTGTTTGGCGAGGGGATTAATATGTGGATCAGGAGCCAGGGGGATAAAATAGAAAAAATACTGTAATAATATGTGCAATTTGACTGAGAAAGCCGAGAAATGTGATAAATAAACATCAAAATACACAATAAAAGATTGATTTTGTCTAAAAATGCCAGAATGCATACACGGGCAGACATGCAGCGCAGAGAAGCCGATACGGCGGCTTTTAGAGGAGCGCTCCTGGGAAATCTGGCCGGGTCAGAGCTGCAGGAACTTTCGGCAGAGAAAGTAGAGGATTTTTGCAGAGAAGTTTTTTCAGGGAAAGATAACTGCTATTCGTCTGTGTCCGGAATTGTTGCGTTGCGTGACGAAGAAAATAATAAGATAGAAAATTATGTCCAGGGGATTGAAAACCTTGTGGACTCATTGAAAGGTCTGGACTATACGGTTATTATGCTGGCTGATCCTGTTGGCTCTTCAGAACTAAGCGTAGTTAAGCAGGGTTATGAGCTACTGTATACACAGCTGTCGGCATTTGCTGAAAATTCTGTAACGATCAATGAAAGTGATACCATGTCTCTTTCAAGGGCAAGGAGCGAAGGGATATCTGAGGGAATTTCAAAAGGAATTTCTATGACACAGAGCAAAACGAAAACAAAGGGGAAATCTGTGGGCGTCGGCGTCAATGCCGGTGTGGGTGTTATCGGGCTGTTCAATGTTGGAGCTGGAGTGAATTTTGGGAAAAATAGAGGGACGTCTGATTCGAGCGGGAAGACAACTAGCAGGTCGGAATCTACTCAGAGGAGCCATTCTGTCACGGATACCAGTTCTACCTCTCTCACAGCAGGAAAAAGTCTGCAGCTGAACTATGTAAACCGGTCGGTAAAATCTTTGCTTGAAAAAATAGATCAGCATCTGAAACGGCTGGATGAATGTGATAATTTCGGGGCGTTTGACTGTGCGGCATATGTGATTGCAGATACGCGCGAAAAAGCGCTTACTGTTGCCAGCAATTACAATGCTCTGATGAGGGGGGAGCATTCTTTTGTCCAGGCTTCTCACATTAATTCGTGGTTCCGGCCGGAAGAAACAGAGCTGATAGGAAAATATCTTGCGTCATTTGTACATCCCAAATTTATACTGAACAAGGAAAAGCGGCTCACTGTAACTCCTGCTTCGGTTATAAGCGGTGACGAGCTGGCTATCCAGATCGGGCTTCCGAAAAAATCTGTTCCCGGCGTTACAGTGATCCCTATGGCACAGTTCGGGCGCAATATGGCAGACAGTGGAGAAGATTCACTGGAATTGGGAGCACTTTACCATATGGGCCGCAATGAAGGACAGAATGGAGTGGAACAAAAAGTTCGGCTCGATATCCAGAGCCTTGCCATGCATACGTTTATCACAGGTTCTACCGGTAAGGGAAAATCAACAGCTATTTATTCTGTTCTGGATCAACTGATCTCTCATAAAGTAAAAGGACGGGAAGATAAGATCTGCTTTATGGTCATCGAACCGGCAAAGGGAGAATATAAAGACAGATTCGGAAGCTATCCGAATGTTAAAGTTTATGGTACAAATTACAAAAAAATGCCTTTGCTTCGAATCAATCCGTTCAGTTTTCCTGCTGATGTACATGTACTGGAGCACATTGACCGGCTGATAGAAATTTTTAATGTCTGCTGGCCTATGTATGCGGCGATGCCGGCGGTATTAAAAGATTCTGTTGAGCGTGCTTATGTTGTGTCCGGCTGGGATCTGGAAACTTCAGAATGCAGATATAAAAACAGTATGGGAGAGCCGCTTTTTCCATCATTTTTGGATGTGCTGAAACAGATAAATACCGTGATGAATGAATCTGAGTATTCGTCAGACAGTAAAGGAGATTATAAAGGTTCTCTCTGTACGCGTGTCAAATCTCTTACCAACGGGCTATACAGACAGATATTTACAAATGATGAGATTCCGGCGGAAGAGCTTTTTGACAGCAATGTAATCGTGGATTTAAGCAGAACCGGATCAAGTGAAACAAAGGCATTAATCATGGGACTGCTTGTGATGAAGCTTCAGGAGTACCGGATGTCGGAAGAGGCTTCAGGAAATCAGTCGCTGAAACACGTTACAGTATTGGAAGAAGCTCATAATATATTAAAACGTACTTCTGCTGAGCAGGTAAGTGATGGGGCAAATCTACTGGGTAAATCCGTAGAAATGCTGGCAAATTCTATTGCTGAAATGAGAACCTATGGAGAAGGATTTATCATTGCTGATCAGGCACCGGGATTAATGGATATGTCGGTAATAAGAAATACAAATACTAAGATTATCCTGGGACTGCCGGATCTCTCTGACAGAGAACTGGTCGGCAGGGCAGCTAATTTGAATGATGAGCAGATCATGGAATTGTCCAGACTGAAAACATTTGTAGCGGCAGTGTATCAGAATAACTGGCTGGAACCGGTATTGTGCAATATAGATACGAATTTCCGGAATCAGACAAAATATCATTATGATAAGAACAATAATCGAATAGATAATACAGAAGCGGATAAACAGAAGATAATAAAATATCTTTTAATGCCAGTTTCTAAAAGAAATGTTTTGGACGACAAATATGTCTCAGAATTAACAGATATTGTATATAGACTGCCGATTCCGTCAGAAAGTAAAATATCTTTTAGTCGGTATACGAAAGCAGTTGAGGCTGGAGAAATAAGAAATTACAGGGGAGAATCACTTTATGCCCTGTTCAACTCAGAACAGATAATTAACGAGGCAAAGAGTAAGGAAAATGACATTCCTTCATGGTTTATATGTATAAAACGAATACTGGAATCACAGATTAATTTTTTATCGCAATTGGAACAGAAAAAACTTATTGCTGCACTTGCAAGAGAAAATATGCATTTGGATCCTGGGGAAGACAGACGAGGATTTTATGAGAGATTGATGGAGTATTTGTAGAATACTGCAGATAAAGAAAGGAGTGCAGAAATGGATTTTGGGAATAAAATGCATGAGATTCAAGAAATGGAAGGACCAGAAAAACAAAACGATTTTAGAATGGCTGATGAATCTGAAATGAGTTTTGAAGATGCAGAAAGAAAATATGATGAGTTGATGGAAAGGGAGGATGGGACCAGTCAAACTGATTTATACGGAAGATTAGGGGGACGATTTGCAGATATAAGACAATCAGGCGAGGGAGAGCAATATGAAATACACCATATGCCGGCAGACAGCGCATCTAATTTGGACAGAAATGACGGGCCTGCTATAAAAATGGAAAAAGAAGATCACAGGAAGACAGCAAGCTGTGGAAATTCTATAGAAGCACGTGAATACAGACAGAGACAGAGAGAATTTATTGAAAACGGAAAGTTTAAAGAAGCCTGTCAGATGGATATTGATGATATTAAGGAGAAATTTGGAGATAAATATGATAATGCTATCGCGGAAATGAATCAATACATAAAACAATTAGAAAAGGAAGGGAAAATAGATGGATAAATGGAAAGTAACACCGTTAAAAGCAGTAGGAAAAATTCAATTCGGAATGCCCCGGGATGCAGTTCGCAAAATAATGGGAAACATATATAAGGAGTATAGAAAAAACAAATACAGTAAGAATACGTTGGATGATTTTGGCTTTTACCATGTTTTCTACGACATGAATGATATGTGTGAAGCGGTTGAAATATTTGAAAATGTAGAAATAGAGATTGATGATATACAAATATTTCCAGGTACAGTTAGTAATGCTTACAGAATTATTGGAGATCTTGCTGAAGACGAGGGCGGATTGATAAGTATTAGTCAATCGGTTGGAATAAGTGTGTCAGATGGACGGATTGAATCAATATTATTTGGAAAAAAAGATTATTATCTATAATTGAAATATATACATACATAAATATGACAAATTCTGACTAAAAATATTTCTTTCCATTTGCCTTAAGCACGGCGGTGCACGCTGTGTTTAAGGCAAATATTGTTTTTTGGATGCAGGGGGAATGCTGCCGTAGTTGTTCCGGAATAGTTCAGAACCTGTTTTTGTATATTTTCTCTACCACTCCGATCACCGCATACAATACCATCGCCATAATACACAGCAGCACAATGGACATAAGGAGCCAATCCATCTTGAATACCTGGCTGGAATAAATGATCAGATACCCGAGTCCGCTCCTTGCTGCCAGGAATTCCCCGATCACCACTCCCACCAGACAGAGTCCGATATTTACCTTCATATTGCTTATGACGGCGGGCACGGAACCGGGAAGGACCACTTTGGTAAGGACATGGCGCCTTCTGCCGTGGAGAGTATAGATTAATTTGATCTTTTCCTGGTCCACAGTCGTAAAGCTGGTATACAGGTTCATAATACTCCCGAATATTGCCACTGACATTCCGGCCACGATGATTGTTTTCGGCGTGGCTCCCAGCCACACGATCAGCAGCGGCGCCAGTGCTGACTTTGGCAGACTGTTCAGGACGACGAGATAAGGCTCCAGAATGTCCGAGAGCCGTTTGCTGCACCAGAGCAGCACGGCTGCCAGGATGCTGAACAGTGTGACCAGCAGGAAGCTGGCGAGCGTTTCGTACAGCGTAATGCTTATATGCCGGAAAATGGACCGATCTGCGACCATCTCCCAAAAACATGCGGTAATCTTGGAGGGACTGCTGAAGATAAAGGAGTCGATGATTCCATTATCAGCACAGAATTCCCACAGAAAAAGAAAACCCGCCAGGATCAGAACGCGGGCGGCACAGACGGTAATGCGTCGGAGTTTCAGACGTCTGATAAAGAGTTCCTGGGCCCGGGACGGTTTATTCATCGTGATTCAGCTCCTTCCAGATTTGATTAAAATACGTTTTGAATTCAGGTGCGTTTCTTCGGTTCAGAGGCGTGTCGTTTTCAAGGGCAAAGGACACGGGGACAATACGGAGCACACTGGCAGGGCGTTCGGAAAGAATGATAACGCGGTCCGCCAGGCTTACGGCTTCTGACAGATCGTGGGTTACCAGCAGTGCAGTCTTTCCAGATCTTCGGATAATCTGGCCGATATCGTCGCTCACTGTCAGCCGGGTCTGGTAATCCAGAGCGGAAAAAGGTTCATCCAGGAGTAAAAGTTCCGGCTCCAAAAGAAGAGTGCGGATCAGGGCGGCTCTCTGGCGCATTCCGCCGGAGAGCTGGGAGGGCTTTGACCGTGCAAACTGTTTCAGGCCGTACTGCTCCAGCAGTTCACTGGCCCTTTTTTTTGTTTCCGCATTCAGGGTGCGGTTGATTTCCGCCCCAAGCAGAATGTTGCGGTATACGGTTCTCCATTCAAACAGATGGTCATGCTGAAGCATATAGCCGATGTTGGAAGAGTTTTCTGTAAGAGGCTTCCCATTCAGTGTGATCTCTCCTGAGTCGGGAGTCATAAGTCCCGCTATCAGCGAGAGGAGCGTGGACTTGCCACAGCCGGAAGGCCCGACAACGGCAGCAAATTCGCCGGGGGCGAGAGCAAACGAGATGCCGGACAGAGCAGGAGTTTCGCCTTCGGGCGTATGGTAGGAATAATTTATATTTTTCAGTTCGAGTATGGATCGCATAGATTCACTCCTATCTGGCAGTATCTATAGTTAGTGTATGAAAAAACCGCGAGACTGTTCCCGGGTGTGTCGGCGTGGTATCGGAAATAAAAAGCAGGGAAATGCATAAACAACATCACACTCTTTCTTGTAGCAATGGCAGAATGGGAGTATAATAGAACCATAGGAACGTACGGAAAAAGCCGTTTCCGCAGCTGTGCCGGAAGATTGAGTATACGCTGAGGGTGGGAACGGGGAAAGGAGGAGATAAAATGACGGGACATAAAATAATTACCATAGGCCGGCAGTTTGGCAGCGGCGGACATGAGATCGGCCAGATGCTCGCAGACAGGCTGGAGATTCCTCTTTATGACCACAGGCTTGTCAGTATGGCGGCGCAGGAACTGAAACTCAGAGAAGATACGGTCAGAAAAGTAGATGAGTCCAGTTTGAAAATGTTTGTGACGAGCTACTCGGTGAGTCCTGCAAGTTACATGGATTTCGTGAGCGCCACGTCTTATATGCAGTCGCTTAATGAAAATGTATACCGTCAGCAGACGGAGATCATACGTGCATTAGCCGGTGAAGGTCCGTGTGTGATCATCGGGCGGTGTGCGGATTATGTGCTGCGGGACTTCCCGGGGTGCATCAATGTGTTTATCTGCGCGGACAAGGAAGAGAGAGTTGCCAGAATCGCTGAGCGATATGGTCTGACAGAGCGCAAGGCGGCGGAAAAGGTCAGAAAGACAGACAGGGAAAGACGGTATTATTACGAACTTCATACCGGGCTGGAATGGGGGAGCATTGATTCCCATCAGCTCCTGATAAACGCTAGTCTTATGGGCAGGGAGAAGATCGTGCAGCTTCTGGAAATGATGTACAGGGCCTGAGGGCGATACGGGGATTCAGCCGACGCCGGGAAAATCTTTTGAATAGAAAATGGCATCCCGTGAAGGATGCCATTTTCTATGAGGGGGAAGATAGTTGTTTTGCAACTATCTCCGTATAGTATAGATAAAAAATGTGTAGAAAGTATGTATTTTTTGTGAAACATAAAGATTAACATACGCTTTTGCATGGTATACTGTGGTAGAAAAAAGTAACAGTTCCGTCGGCGTTATTTGGAAAACTGCACTGACGTGCTTGCTGCGGCTGTGCCGCCGGTTTCCTCATTTACTGGCGCTCAGGATATGAAACTGTTACAAAAAACGGCGGGAGAGAGAAGTATGGATCTGCAGAAGATAAATTATCAAAAAGAACTGGATAAAATCCTTGACGGCCTGGAAGAGGAGAAACGTGTGCCGACGCTGCTGCTGCACAGCTGCTGCGCCCCATGCAGCAGCTATGTGCTGGAGTACCTTTCCCGGTATTTTCAGATTACGGTCTTTTATTATAATCCGAATATCTACCCTGAAAGCGAGTATGAAATGCGCACGCAGGAACAGCAGAAACTGATCCGGGAGATGAAGACCGGGTATCCGGTTTCTTTCCAGGAGGGCAGATATGACAGGACAGAATTTTTCAGGGCGGCCGCAGGATTTGAAAATGCCAGAGAAGGCGGCGCCAGATGCATGAAATGTTATGCGCTCCGCCTGGAGGAGTCGGCCAGGGCTGCAAGAGACGGGGGGTTCGATTATTTTACTACTACCCTGAGCATCAGCCCTATGAAAAATGCCCGGAAACTCAACGAGATCGGACAAAAGACGGGAGAGAAATACGGCGTGAAGTATCTGGTGTCGGATTTTAAGAAAAAGAATGGCTATAAACGGTCCATCGAGCTGTCGCGGGAGTTCGGACTATACCGCCAGGATTACTGCGGATGCGAATTCTCTCTGGCCGAAAGGCGGCAAAAAGAGCAGACTGTTTAAAGTTGGGAGTAGACACAGAACACTTTAGTGTGGTAAACTAAGTGGAAAATGCAGAAGCGGACTGCAGGCACAGGGAAAACTGCCTGTATGGCTGAAAGATGCAACAGAAAAGAGGAAAGAGATATGGCACAGTTATGGGGCGGCCGTTTTACAAAAGAGACGGACAAACTGGTATATGATTTCAATGCTTCGATTTCTTTTGACAAAAGATTCTGTGAGCAGGATATCCGCGGCAGCATTGCACATGTGACGATGCTTGCAAAACAGGGAATCCTCACCGAAGAAGAAAAGAGGCAGATCATAGATGGGCTTGAGGGTATCCGTGCGGATGTGGAGAACGGTACTCTTGAGATCACGGAAAAATACGAAGACATTCACAGCTTTGTTGAGGCGAATCTGATCGACCGTATCGGAGACGCAGGGAAGAAACTCCACACCGGGCGCAGCCGCAACGACCAGGTGGCGCTTGATATGAAACTCTACACAAGAGATGAGATCCTGGAACTGGACGGGCTGCTGAAAGAAATGCTGGAAGTGCTGCTGAAGCTGATGAAGGAGAACCTGGATACTTATATGCCCGGATTTACCCATCTCCAGAAAGCGCAGCCCATCACGCTGGCTCACCATATGGGCGCATATTTTGAGATGTTTAAGCGGGACCGCTCGCGGATGAAAGACATTTATAAGAGAATGAACCTCTGCCCTCTGGGCTCCGGCGCGCTGGCGGGAACTACTTATCCGCTGGACAGGGAGTATACGGCAATGCTTCTTGGCTTTGACGGACCTACGCTCAACAGCATGGACTCTGTGTCAGACAGAGACTATCTGATCGAGCTTCTTTCCGCCATGTCAACGGTAATGATGCATCTGAGCAGATTTTCCGAAGAAGTGATCATCTGGAATACCAATGAGTATAAATTTGTGGAAATTGATGATGCCTACAGTACAGGAAGCAGTATTATGCCGCAGAAAAAAAATCCTGATATCGCCGAGTTGGTGAGAGGAAAGACGGGAAGAGTCTACGGCGCGCTTACGGCGCTGCTGACTACGATGAAAGGAATTCCCCTTGCATATAATAAAGATATGCAGGAGGACAAAGAATTTGTCTTTGACGCGATCGACACCACAAAGGGATGCCTGGCACTGTTTACGGGCATGTTAAAGACGATGAAGTTTAATGCTGCGCGTATGGAAGACAGCGCGAAGCATGGTTTTACAAACGCCACGGATGCGGCGGATTATCTGGTAAACCACGGAGTGCCTTTCCGCGACGCTCACGGTATTGTAGGTCAGCTGGTGCTTTACTGCATCGACAGGGGGATCGCGCTGGACGATATGAGTCTGGAAGAATTCAAAGCTATCTCACCGGTATTTGAGGAAGATATCTATGATGCCATCAGCATGAAGACTTGCGTAGATATGAGAAATACGATCGGAGCGCCGGGAAAGACCGCCATGGAGCAGGTGATCCGGGCAGAAGAGGAGTACCTGGCAAGAGAAAACGGATTGCAGATCAGGCAGATGTAATTACAGATAAATATACAGAAAGGAAGTAAGAGACATGGATCAGAAATTAAAAGTAGGAATTTTAGGCGCAACAGGCATGGTAGGGCAGAGATTTATCTCTCTCCTGGAAAATCATCCCTGGTTTGAGGTAGTAACCGTTGCGGCAAGTCCGCGCTCAGCAGGAAAGACATATGAGGAGGCCGTGGGAGATCGCTGGAAAATGGATACTCCTATGCCGGAAGCAGTAAAGAAACTGGTTGTGCTCAATGTAAACGACGTAGAGCATGTGGCGTCCACAGTTGATTTTGTGTTCAGTGCAGTTGACATGAGCAAGGATGAGATCAAGGCGATCGAGGAGGCCTATGCGAAGACAGAGACTCCGGTCGTATCAAACAACAGCGCACACCGCTGGACGCCGGATGTGCCGATGGTCGTGCCGGAGATCAACTCAGCTCATTTTGACGTAATCCCGGATCAGAGAAAACGTCTCGGCACAACACGGGGATTTATTGCCGTAAAACCAAACTGCTCCATCCAGAGTTACGCTCCCTGCCTTGCGGCGTGGAAGGAATTCGGGCCGAAAGAACTGGTTGTGACGACATATCAGGCCATTTCCGGAGCGGGAAAGACATTTAAGGACTGGCCGGAGATGGAAGGCAACATCATCCCCTTTATCGGCGGAGAAGAAGAAAAGAGCGAGCAGGAGCCCCTGCGTGTTCTTGGAAAAGTGGAGAACGGGCAGATCGTAAAGGCAGAGCAGCCGAAGATCACATGCCAGTGCGTGCGTGTGCCCGTGCTGAACGGACATACGGCAGCAGTCTTCATCAACTTTGAAAAGAAAGTTACAAAAGAAGAACTGATCGAGAAACTCGTAAACTTCAAAGGCTTCCCTCAGGAGGAAGGACTTCCCAGCGCTCCGAAGCAGTTCATCCAGTATCTGGAAGAAGACAACCGTCCACAGGTAACCCTGGACGTAGATTACGAGAATGGAATGGGCGTATCCATCGGACGCCTGAGAGAAGACACAATGTTCGACTACAAGTTCATCGGCCTTTCTCATAACACAGTAAGAGGCGCTGCCGGCGGCGCGGTTCTCTGCGCAGAAGCGCTGACAGCAAAAGGATATATCTCAAAAAAATAAGAAAAGGGACAGGGCTCTTTTCGATTGGGGACGTAGTCAATTCCGAAATGACTACGTCCCTGTTCACAGAATTTTCACAAATGGAGGTTGTTTTTATGGGAATGACAATGACGCAAAAGATTCTGGCTGCCCACGCAGGACTTGATTCTGTGGAAGCAGGTCAGTTGATCGAGGCGAAGCTTGACGTGGTTATGGCGAATGATATTACCGGTCCCATGGCTCTGCCGATCATTAAGCAGATGTCTGATCATGTCTTTGACAAGGATAAGGTGGTATTTGTTCCGGATCATTTTACGCCGAACAAGGATATTAAGTCTGCGGAGAATTCTAAGGCGATCCGGGAGTACGCAAAGGAGCAGGGGCTGACCTGGTATTTTGAGCAGGGTAAATCCGGTGTGGAGCATGCGATCCTTCCGGAGGCCGGCGTTGTGACTGCCGGGGAATGTATTATCGGCGCAGATTCCCATACCTGTACATACGGGGCTCTGGGCGCATTTTCCACGGGCATGGGTACGACGGACGTGGCTACTGGCATGGCGACCGGAGAGATCTGGTTTAAAGTGCCAAGCGCCATTAAGTTTGTACTGACCGGGAAACCGGGGAAATATGTAAGCGGCAAGGATATTATTATCCATATCATCGGAAAGATCGGTGTGGACGGCGCCCTCTATAAATCAATGGAATTTGTGGGAGACGGCATTGCAAATCTGTCTATGGATGACCGGTTTACTATGGCGAATATGGCGATCGAGGCAGGTGCCAAGAATGGAATCTTCCCGGTTGACGATCAGGCTCTTGCCTATATCAAAGAACATTCCCAAAAACCGTATACCGTTTACGAAGCGGACGAGGACGCGCAGTACGATGAAGTGATCACCGTAGACCTTTCTGAAGTGCGTCCCACAGTGGCGTTCCCCCATCTGCCGGGCAACGCAAAGACCATTGATGAGATTGAAGAAATGGAGCCTATCAAGATCGATCAGGTAGTGATCGGTTCCTGTACCAACGGCCGCATGGAAGATATGAGAAAGGCAGCGGTGATCCTGAAAGGCCGCACCGTACATCCAGATGTCCGCGTCATGGTCGTACCAGCCACACAGCAGATCTATAAGCAGTGTATCACGGAAGGGCTCCTGGAAATTTTTGTAGATGCAGGATGCGCCGTGAACACACCGAGCTGCGGCCCGTGCATGGGCGGACACATGGGTGTCATGGCAGCAGGAGAGAAGTGCGTGTCCACTACAAACCGTAACTTTGTAGGACGTATGGGGCATGTGGACTCCCTGATCTACCTGGCTTCTCCCGAGGTGGCGGCAGCCAGCGCCATTGCGGGTTATATCGCAAATCCTGAGAAAGTGGGTGACATGTAAATGAAAGCAAAAGGACATGTTTTTAAATATGGGGACAATGTCGATACTGACGTAATCATCCCGGCAAGATATCTGAATTCCTTCGACGCGGAAGAACTGGCAAGCCACGCCATGGTCGATATTGATCCGGATTTTGTGAAAAAAGTCCAGCCGGGCGATCTGATCGTTGCCAATAAAAATTTCGGCTGCGGCTCCTCGAGAGAACACGCGCCGCTCTGCCTGAAGACGGCGGGAGTAAGCTGCATTATCGCGGAGACATTTGCAAGGATCTTCTATAGAAATGCCATCAATATCGGGCTTCCGATCATTGAGTGCCCGGAGGCGGCAAAGGGGATCGAGGCAGGAGACGAGGTTGAAGTGGATTTTGACAGCGGTAAGATCTATAACCGGACGAAAGGCACTGAATTCCAGGGACAGGCGTTTCCAGAATTCATGCAGAAGCTGATCGCTGCGGGCGGACTTGTCAATTATACAAATAATAAAAAGAACAAATAGAAGGGATGCTGCATGGGGCGTGTGAGTGGTTCTGTGCAGCACCTCTTTTATGTACCGTGTGCAGGATAGCTGAATGAAACGGCAGTCCTGCATGGAAAGGGGAATTTATGGAAAAGGAAAACGTGACCGGGAAAGCATCGGCTCTGCTGCCTGTGGGTGTGTTTCTTGTCATTTTTTTGGGAGCGGGGATAGCCCTTCGTGATTTCAGCGCCATGCCGGCGATCGTTGCATTTCTGATCGCTCTCTTTACCGCTTTTCTGCAGAACAGGAAAGTGAGTTTTGATGAAAAGATCAAAATTATCGCAGGAGGGCTTGGAGAAGAAAATATTATTACCATGTGCCTGATCTTTCTCTGCGCAGGAGGATTTTCTGGAGCTGTGAGCGCTGCGGGCGGCGTGGAGAGCGCAGTCAACCTGGGCCTGTCTCTTATTCCGGCTCATTTTGCCGTGTCAGGCCTGTTTATCATTGCATGCTTCATATCGGTATCTATGGGGACTTCCATGGGAACGATCGCGGCTTTGGCGTCGATCGCAGGAGGGATCAGTGAAAAAACAGGGTTTTCTATGGCAGTCTGCATCGCTGCCGTAGTCTGCGGAGCCATGTTCGGGGACAATCTTTCCATGATTTCTGATACGACCATTGCAGCGGTGAAGACCCAGGGATGTGAGATGAAGGACAAGTTTAAGGCAAATTTTCTGATCGTGCTCCCGGCGGCTGTCCTGACCATTTTCTTCTTCTGGCTGATCACAGCAGGGGTAAGCTATGAGATCGAAGGGGGACTGGATTACAATTTCCTGGAGGTCCTGCCCTATATCTTTGTGCTCGTAGGCGCGTTGGTGGGGATCAATGTTTTCCTTGTGCTTGTGGGAGGCATAGTCATGTCTCTGGCTGTGGGGCTTTGGACGGGAAATATTGCTCTCTCTGAAATATTTACAGTAGTAGGAGACGGTGTTGTTTCCATGTATGATATTACGGTGATTTCCATTATCGTGGCCTGTATCGTATCTCTTGTCCGGGCAAACGGAGGAATCCTTTTCATCCTTAACCTGATCAAGCGGAGGATACGGGGAAAGAAAGGGGCCCAGACGGGAATTGCAGCGCTGGCTCTTACGGTAGACCTGTGTACGGCCAATAATACGGTGGCCATAGTGATGGCCGGGCCTATTGCGAAGGAAATCAGCGAGGAGTTCGGCGTGAAGCCAAAGCGCGCGGCCTCTCTGCTGGATATGTTTACTTCTGTCGGACAGGGACTGATCCCCTACGGCGCGCAGCTGCTTTCTGCGGCGGCGCTGACAGGACTGACGCCATATGATATGATTCCCTACCTGGTCTATCCGGTGTTGATGGGGATATGCGGCATTGGGGCAATTATATTGTCCAGAGACTGAGGCGCGGGCTTTTTGCCTGTGGACACAGCACAGAGACCTGTGCTATAATTCATGGCAGTAATAAAAGGAGTCATTTCTGCAGGAAAAGAGACAGGAATTAGCCAGATCTGCAGGGATGTTCTGAAAAAGAAAAAGAGGGTAAAACAATGAATCTAAAATACAAGAGTACACGAAGTGCTGATAAGACAGTGACCGCTTCCGAGGCAATCCTCAAGGGGCTGGCTGATGACGGCGGCCTGTTTGTGCCGGAGTATATCCCGAAGCTGGATGTGTCAATGGACGAACTTAAAAGCATGAGCTATCAGGAAACCGCATATGCGGTAATGAAGCAGTTCCTTACGGATTTTACAGAGGAAGAATTGAAACACTGTATCGACAGAGCGTATGATTCCAAGTTTGATACAGAGGTGATCGCTCCCCTTGTGAAAGTTGGAGATACCTATCATCTGGAACTGTTCCACGGCGCGACGATCGCGTTTAAAGACATGGCGCTCTCTATCCTGCCGCATCTTTTGACGACGGCTGCAAAGAAGAACCATGTGACGAACGAGATCGTGATCCTTACCGCTACCTCAGGAGATACCGGAAAGGCTGCTCTGGCCGGTTTTGCAGATGTGCCGGGGACAAAGATCATCGTTTTCTACCCCAAGGGCGGCGTGAGCCGGGTGCAGGAACTGCAGATGGTGACGCAGAAAGGCAGCAATACATCTGTTGTTGCGATCCATGGCAATTTTGATAACGCTCAGAGCGGAGTGAAGGCGATCTTTGAGGATAAAGAACTGGAGAAAGAGCTGGCTGAGGCGCGCTATCAGTTTTCGTCGGCAAACTCCATCAATATCGGCCGTCTGGTCCCCCAGGTCGTGTACTATGTATATGCATATGCAAAGCTGCTGGAAAACGGTGAGATCACATCCGGCGAGGAGATCAATGTGACGGTTCCCACCGGAAACTTCGGCAATATTCTCGCCGCATACTATGCAAAACAGATGGGCGTGCCAATCGCAAAACTGATCTGTGCGTCTAATGAAAATAAAGTTCTGTTTGATTTCTTCCAGACAGGCATCTATAACAAAAACCGGGAGTTTATCCTGACTTCTTCTCCGTCCATGGATATTCTGATCTCCAGTAATCTGGAGCGTCTGATCTATGCCATTGCCGGACAGGACGCGGAGAAGAATTCCGGGCTTATGGCGCAGCTCAGAGAAACAGGAGCTTATGAGATCACAGCGGAAATGCGGGATAAGCTGTCAGACTTTGCAGGTGGTTTTGCTACGGAGAAAGAGACGGCGGAGACGATCCGCGCAACATACGAGCGCACAGGCTATGTGATGGATACGCATACAGCTGTAGCGGCGTGCGTATGCGCGCAGTATCGGAAAGATCATGCGGATGGAAGAAAATGCCTGGTAGCATCCACGGCCAGCCCGTACAAATTTATTCACAGTGTAATGACGGCCATTGATGAAAAATATGCCGATACAGATGAATTTGAACTTGTGGATGAGCTGAGCCGCATTTCAGGCACGGATATCCCTAAGGCGATCGAGGAGATCAGAAATGCGGATATCCGCCATACAGCGGAGTGCGATGCGGATCAGATGAAGGCAACAGTAAAAGAGATTCTTGGAGTGTAAGGAGCAGGCTATGGACAGCAGTATATGGGGAATTTTAGGTATTATTGTGCTTGGCTGCGGACTGTATGGTCTCCGCGGCTTCGGCGAGATCAAAAAAGGCGGGCAGCCAAATCTTTCCATGCTGATCGGGCAGGAATATGAGACGGCCAAGCCGGAGGTCAGGGAGGAGTTCCTGCGGAAAACAGCGCCGGTTCTTCTTATATTTTCTCTTGCGTCTACGGTATATGGGGTGATTGATTTTGTACATTGTTTTGTGCGGAGTATGCCCATAGCAGATACGGCGGCATGCATCGTGTTCTTTATCGCCCTGATCGTGTTCGTTGTATTCACATCAAAGCTGCGGAGGAGTTATTTTGGAAAAGGGTAACAGCGGCAGAAATGCGGAACGGACTGAAAAGTGCAGCCAGGATCGGAGCACTCTCATTAAGGCGGCATTTTCGGCCAGAGAAAATTCTTACAGCCCCTATTCGCATTTCCGGGTGGGGGCAGCCCTTCTTTGCGAAAACGGAAAAGTATATACAGGATGTAATATTGAGAACCGGGCTTACGGTCCGACTAACTGCGCCGAGAGGACTGCATTTTTTAAAGCAGTATCGGAAGGAGAGAACTCTTTTTCGGCGATCGCCATAGTTGGAGGAGAAAAGGAACCGGTCTGGTGCTATCCATGCGGCGTGTGCCGTCAGGTGATGGCAGAGTTCTGCAGCCCGGAGAAATTTCAGATCATATGTGCAAGATCGGAGGATGAATACCGCATTTTTACGCTGAAGGATCTGCTGCCGGAAATGTTTTAAATTGCTGTGAGTGTGAAGTGATTAACAAACAAATTGCATAAAACAGCTTCCGGCAGTGTAAAAATATATAAAAATAACGGTTAAAATCATTAAAAATGCAGGATTTATATTAAAATCCTGCATTTTTTTGTTGTTCATCCCCTATTTTATGAGAAGAAAACATATATAAATGAATGTGAAATATTCACAACTTTCAAGTTTTGAGAAAATTATTGTTGATTTTTTGTCAGATATTCTGTATAATGGGGGCATATTGGAGATTGCGGCATAAATTTCCATGAAACATTTTAGAAAGAGAGAGGTAGAAGAGGTATGGCAAATATTGATTTAACTCAGTATGGCATTACAGGAACTACGGAAATCGTTCACAATCCTTCCTATGAGATGTTGTTTGAGGAAGAGACAAATCCGAATCTGGAAGGTTTTGACAAAGGTCAGGAAAGTGAACTCGGTGCGGTAAACGTTATGACAGGTATCTACACCGGACGTTCCCCGAAAGACAAATATATTGTTATGGATGAGAACTCCAAAGATACAGTTTGGTGGACATCTGACGAGTATCCGAACGACAACCATCCGGCAACACAGGAAGCATGGGATTCAGTAAAAGACCTTGCGATCAAAACACTCTCTAACAAGAGACTTTTTGTTGTGGATGCATTCTGCGGAGCAAACAAAGACACACGTATGGCAATCCGTTTCATCGTGGAAGTTGCATGGCAGGCACACTTTGTAACAAACATGTTCATCCGCCCGACAGCAGAAGAACTTGAGAACTTCGAGCCTGATTTTGTCGTATACAACGCTTCTAAGGCTAAAGTTGAGAATTATAAAGAGCTGGGCTTAAGATCTGAGACAGCCGTTATGTTCAACATCACAAGCCGCGAGCAGGTGATCGCAAACACATGGTACGGCGGAGAGATGAAGAAAGGTATGTTCTCCATGATGAACTA
>ERZ1643250.1376-NODE-1376-length-20915-cov-11.091755_pt1 | contig 20915 bp, 17 predicted proteins | sample MGYA00579262_ERZ1643250 | MGnify/ENA primary metagenome ERZ1643250 (study PRJEB29033, sample SAMEA4952265) | chicken gut metagenome | biome: Broiler Chicken; feature: Gastrointestinal Tract; material: Caecum | place: Ireland | collected 2018 | study: Broiler... | reverse complement strand
AGCTGCTTGCCAATCCAGAGATGGCGGCGTTATTAAAATCACTAGCAAAGAATTTGTAATTGAGAAGGGCAGTCAAAAGATTGCCCTTCTTCTGTGTCGATTTGTGTGGTAAAAAAACTGCCGCATGGTATAATGGAGTTGCCGAGAAAAGGCATTTGAGATCATAGGTTGTTATCTCAAAGTAGATGGTACATAGAACTTGAAATGCCAATTTGGCATTTCAAGTTTAGGATATACAAAAGGAAATTTTGCACCGGAAAAATATAGCTATGATGTTAGGGGAAAAGGAAGAGGTTCTTATATTGAAATTGAAATAGAAGATTATATCAACCGCATTGAAGACTATTATGTCAGGACAGCATACGAAGAATTGATTGATAAGTGCAAATCATTTTACAAAGAAATAAGGATTGACTTATTAAAAGACTTTCTAGATAGGAATAAATGTAAAATTGAAGAGATTATTGTTTATGGACATTCTTGTGCAATTGATTTTGACTATTTCAGTTATCTAAATACACGGTATTCAAATGCATATTGGAAGTTTTATGTAAGAGGTGCAGAACAGGAAAGTAATGTTTGGTATCTTATAAAGGAATTTAGTATTAAGAATGCTGATATCAAAAAAGTATAGAAATACCAATATTGTTAATGACGTTTTCAAATTTCAGTTGTAGGATTTATAGAAAAATCGAAATTTTTGGAGAGGATAAGAAAATGGATTTATTGTCGAAAAGAGATTACGAGCTGATAGCAGAAGCTCAAAAAGCAATTCGTCTAAAATACGATCAGAAACACTATAATCATACTGTAGGCGCTGCCGTACGCTGTAAAAACGACAAGGTATATGTTGGAGTAAATCTTTATTCTTTACATGGAGCCTGTGCAGAGCAAGTGGCAATAGGAACAGCAATCACAAACGGAGAAAGGGACTTTGATGTTATAGTTTCAGTCAGAGGAAAAGAGGGTGAAGAAATCATACCACCCTGTGGAAACTGCCGTCAGATATTGTATGATTATATGCCAGATTGTGACATCATTGTGTCTGTATGCGGAGAATTGAAAAAAATCAAGGCAAAAGAACTTCTGCCTTTTTCCTATTCGGTTGAATAACTTCAAATTTTTCGAGGTAAACGAATTATGAATAAAGCTGAACAAATAAGATACAGTAAAAGGAAAAAATTAATAGGAAAGCTTTTTGTTATTGCTATAGGTATCAACGAGTATAAGCTTAAAGCGGACAATTTGAATAATTGTTGTACAGATGCAAAAGCTATTTTTGAAACATTTAGGTCTAAAGACTATTTTTTGCTGGATGACAATAGCATATTAGTAACTTCTGATACAAATAACACAGATAAGCAAAGTATATTGGATAGTATAAAAGCTTGCGATAAGTTCATAAATGAGAGTACAAACATTATTTTTTACTATAGTGGTCATGGTTGTGATATAAATAATACTTTTCACTTTTGGGTTTCAGACTCCGAATTACCTGATAAGAATGTTATTTCAGTTGATGATATTACTGACATTTTATCCAGTATGAATGATGGCAATTATAAGAGCATTACTATATTGATAGACGCATGCCAACAACAAATTAACCATAGCAAGAGTTTGGAAAAACGGTCCCATAATTTTCTTGATGAATACATAGATAATGCTAAAGGAATAGGAATTATTTACTCCTGTAGTAAGGGTGAGTATTCATTAGATAAGTTCAATAAGCATAGCATAAGTGTATTTACATATTTGATTTTGCAAGCATTAAATGGACATATTGATGCTGTAGATGCAAATTGTTTGACTTTCAACAAAATGTGCGAGTTCTTACAGCTGGAGTCAAGAAAAATAAGTAGAGAAAATATACATATAAACCAGCATCCGGAATTTTATTTTCAGGGAAAGGATATTGTATATTCCTATATTCCAGATAATTATTTAGAAAATGAAGATATTAAGATTTCTGTATGTACATATGATGAATTGTTTATGAATGTTATGTTTGATTTACAAAATATTGCAGCGTTAGTTTACTATGCAAAGGGCTTAAGTGTAGAAAGTATTGATGATGCAAATACGGATGTCTTATCAGAAAATTTTATAAGACAAGTATGTGGAGAACTATCTCAAATTAAGCTATTAGATGAATATTGTTATCCTGAAATACTTTCAAGGGCATTTACTTATTTGAATCTAATACATTTAGAATCATCGGAAAGCCTTCAGCCATCGATAAAAATGCAGATAATTGATGATGTAACCTGTTTGTATGATAATTTGGATGATATATATAATCGGTATTTAGACAGAATGTGACAATGTAAATTGATATTTTGTTGTTGTTAAGGAAATCAACAAATCGTATTTATTAATTTGTAGAACTCTTTTACTCCCAAAAATCTGTTTTTCGAGATGATATGAATTAAACAAACATAATAAGTTTTAGAAAATGCCTTCGTAAGAGTCAGTTCATGCGAAGGTATTATTTTGCCATTTTCTTATTTTGACAAATATTTACTAATACATGTTGTATAAGCCTCCTTCCGGATTGGGATATATAGAGGAGTAAGTACTCTCCTTCTATATGAAAGAAAGAGGTAATGAACGATGTCAGAAAAAAGATGTAATTCGGAATTATATTATCCCTATTATTGGAGATACGAAACTGTCAGAGATTAATACTCGATTCATGGAGAAGTATTACCAGACACTGCTGAAAACACCTTCAGTAATCAATCCGATCTTTGGAAAAAGATTAAATGAAACGGTAGGCACAAGTACCATTCGAGATATTCATAAGCTTCTTCGCAGTGCTTTTGATCAAGCTGTAAAATGGGAGCTTATGGAAAAGAATCCCTGTATCCATGCGACAGTTCCAAAGCATAAAGCAAAGAAAAGAGAAATCTGGACAGCAGAACAATTAATGTACGCAATCGAAGTATGTGATGATGAGTTTACAAAACTTGCATTGAATTTGGCATTTGCCGGATCACTTCGTATTGGTGAACTGCTGGGTCTTACATGGGATTGTGTAGACATCTCTCCGGAAGCGATTCAAGAAGGCAGATCCTACATATATGTGAATAAGGAATTGCAGCGTGTTTCAAAAGAAGCTGTTAAGGAATTAGATGGAAAAGATGTGTTATTGATTTTTCCGGAAGAAAGCAAACGTTGCAAGACCGTTCGTATCTTAAAAACTCCAAAAACTGATAGTAGCGTAAGAAAAATCTTCTTACCAAAGAGCGTGGCAATGATGCTGATAGACTGGAAAAACTCTCAAAAGGAAATCAAAGAAGTTCTGGGGGAAGAATATCAGGATTATAGGCAAGTCAAATTCCCGTTTATTGGGAAGTCGCAGAGAACGAAAAATCGGAATTTGGAGAGGTGAATTATCATGTTTTTCGAGAAAAAGAAGAACAACGATTTTCTTAGTATCAACATAGAGAATTTAATTGATTGGAACGAACCAAATGGAGAAGGATGCATTGTATCTGACAGAATAACAAAAGAAGGTTTTAAAGTAGGATATATGTATCGAGAAGCTCCAGATGAAGACAACCCAGATAGCGGATGGCGTTTTTTAGCGGGTAATGAAGATGAGGCTTATATGAACGAATCAAGCAATCATTCTGTGTTTTCCATCAATACAATATGTAATTATGACAGAGATATTATTCCTTATATTCATGCGGAAATAGGAAGTGTTTATATACGAACTGGAAGTAATACATTTGAAATTGATGATGGCAGCAAGCCAATATTCGTTGATAAACAAAAGCGATAAATTCAAGTTTACCAACTTTCCCTTTGAGAGAGGAGAAATCCTTTTCTCAAAGGGCTTTTTTGATTTTCGGATATTCGTAAACTACAAGACAAAGCTAAAACTTCATATACTCTAAGCACAAGGAGGCCTCGGTTTGACTATGAATTAGATCTTTCCCAAGTCTTTACCGGAAAAAACGGCAATCTTTTACCGCCCTTTTTATGGATGGTAATCTGCCTCGTCCTCTAGGTTCTCGCCAATTATATCTTTGCCGTGATCTCACACCTGCGCGCTTCATTTCCGGCAGTTCTTCTGCTCTCCGTGCGCCTGATGGCAGGTCACATCAAAGAAACTTTCATCTTATTATTTACAATGGCCGGCGCCTGCCTCATCGTCTTCCTGGTTCCCGGACTTTTCGTCCTTTTTCCCAGAATCCTCTGCGGCATCGCCAGCCATCTGATTGAGCCTGGTTTAAAAAAGGCTCTTGCTATTGATTAATCCAGTTCTTTATAGTCAAAACTGCGGAATTCTGCTGTCTGATCGTATCCGGAGTAGTCCACGCATGCCATGCCGACAAATGCTCCGGTGAAGAATCCACCGTATGACTGGAGTACGTAATCATCGGACAATACAGCGGCATCCAGTGTGCCCGGAATCTCTGTATAGTTCTTTCCGTCAAAGGAATACTCGTAGCTGTAAGACTGCTTTCTTACTTTTGTGCGAAGCCATACAAATTCAACATCATCCGGTACCGGAATCGCATCGTCGCGAAGGAACGAACGATATCCGCCACGATTGCACTCTGCCACTTCGATCACGCGGCCATTTTTCTCATTCCACGTAACGAAAGCGAATGACCAGTGCTTATCATTGTAAAAATTTGTCAATCCAGCCATCTGCTGATAGTTGAACGGATCAAATTTCACTTTCACTTCGGCATCAAAGTTAAATGCCTGCCAGCGTTTTGCCACCAACGAAAGCTCATGCTTATTGCAGAGGGATCCTTTTCCGACCAATGTCAGCCTGCCATCCCCTGTCGTACCCATTTCCTCGGTAAATGGTACGCGGAGGGTATTCCACTCATCATGAAGTTTTGGTGTGTCAAATTCATCATGCATCGAATGATCTGCCGGTGCTTCTGTCAAGATTGCATCTTTCGGCGCATCCACAAGCACTTTTCCGCCATGTCCGCCCTCGATACGAGGCCAGCCTTCTTCATCCCAGTATACTTTCTGAATTGCCGTCTCACGGCCAAGCGGACACCAGCCGCGTGGGTCGATCGAACTTTCATTTTCGTGGTGCCACGGTCTTCCACACAAACTTGCATAATACCACTCACCGCCGGGAGTCTCTACGAGAGCACCATGTCCCTGCTTCTGGATCTCAAGTTCCGGCGTATCAAAGTTTGTAATAAACGGATCGCCAGGCTCTGTCTCAAAACTCAACGCATCTAACGTCTTTGAACGAGCTACTACTTCCTGATGTGTCCAAACGGTTCCACCCTGTGCAGCAAACAGATAATAATATCCGTTGATCTTATACAAATGTGGTCCCTCAACCAGTTTAACGTCCGTTCCGGCGTAGATCGTACGTGCTGTCTCCGGTTTTAATTTCATTGTCTCTGTGTCAAATTCTGTCACTGTAATACCGTCAAAAGCATGGTGGTATTCGCGATGATCCCATGTCTGCTGAACAAGGTATTTGCGTCCGTCATCATCATGGAACAACGATGCGTCAAATCCCACACCATTGACACGGATCGGATCCGACCATGGTCCGCGGATATCTTCTGCCGTCGTCAGATAATTGATCATATCTTTGAACGGTCCTTCGGTTACTTTTACATCCGTATAAATCAGCCAGAATTTTCCATCTGCATAGGAAAGATCCGGCGCCCAGATACCTCCCGATGACGGATTTCCTTTCATATCAAGCAATGTCGTCGTGGACAATGCGGATGGAAGAAGATTCCAATGTACTAAATCTTTTGACTCATGCAGACGAACTCCCGGAAACCACTCAAACGTAGAGTTCGCAATGTAATATGTATCATCCACACGGATAATGGATGGATCTGCATTAAATCCCGGCAAAACCGGATTTTTAATCTGCAACATAACTGTATGCCTCTCCTTATTGTTAATATATCTCTATCATACAGGAAAATGTGGGATTTGCAATGGGAAAAAGAAGAAAAAGAAGAATTTATTCATCCTCTGCCTGAGCAAGCATGGAAGTAGCTGCCTGCTGCTCTCTTTCGAGAATCTTGTCATCTCATCTGCCATATCAGTATCACGGATACGGGATTCAGCGGACTGCAGGTTCTCAGATGTGTTGTCATCAACTTTGACAGTGTACTCAAGACGGTTCTGAATCAATGTCACTTACAGGTCATTTTTATACATGTTCTGATAAAATTTTATGCGGTCTTGGAAGAATGTATGCCGGTGGAGGAGAACTTACAGAAAATATTGATGATGTTGGAGGAGAAAAAGTCACTTTGGAGAAGGCTTGTGGAATGGGCCTTCCCGAACTTTAAAATTAATAAGAAAGAATATACTGTTGATTCATCCCGATATGTCCGGTATCAAGACGTCACAGAACCGGAAAAGATTCTGCAACCGGATGATTTCGATTAATCTTCTCAAACTCCCTTCCTCCCAGGATATTGTGGGTGAGAAGTCTTTTGTTGCTTCCCGCTGATGCATTTTTCCGGTATTGTCCAGGGGTACAGCCGTTATGCTGACGGAACTGTCTGCAGAAATGCTCTACATTATTATAACCACATTGCTCGGAAATGTCGCGGATGGAGTATTCGCTGTACTCTAATAAATCCTTTGCACGGCGCAGACGTCCTTCGATGACATTGTCCATGCAGGAGGAGCCAAATTTGCGGTGATAGAGAGTCTGAAGATGACTGGGACTTAAGTGAAGCTTCTCAGCCATCATGTTTATATTCCATGGAAGCTGAGGATTATTGTAGATCATCTTATGCAATGCAACCAGCTCATGATCGTGAATACCCGGGGACTCATTCTGGATTCCTTCTCTTAATTTGGAGAACAGAACCCGCAGCAGGTGAGTAATGTTTGCTTCGCTTTCAGAGGAGAAAAAGGCGGACTCCCAGGTTAGTAATTTAAAAAGCTGATGACAGTATTCCGGATCTGTTACGGGAAATGGGGTGTTTGTTAACGGAAACAGCTTCACGAAGGAGTGATCGGAACGAAAACGAATCCAGTCATTCCGGTATTCTTCACCGGCAGCACGGTAATAAATCCTGCTTCCTGGTGTATACAGAATAGCAGAATTGGCGGCTGTCCGCATTAGTCTTCCGTCTATGAGCAGCTCCGAGGGAGAGTCGAAAAGAAGCAGAAGATAGCCTGTAAAGCCATTCGGAACATCATATATAAAATCTGAGGGGTGAACGGCACTGTAGCCGACAAATTCAATTTCAGTCATCTGGAATCTCCGTTCTGATACATCAGAGGATATATCAATTTTCTTATAGTATAAATCATTGGAAACTTTAAATCAATGCGATAGTATCAGATTAATATGGTAATTGTCATCAGAGAGCTGCGGATCGTGCAGCGGTCAGACATCTGATGCGTGACTGCATAGGAACATGATTTAGAAGAAGGAGATACATGCATGGTAAATTTTGGTGGAGCAACAGAGCATGACAGAAAAAAGATCGTGATTACAAAGGATTCAAAGGCCTTTTTTCACAATAATGTAGATTATTGTGTGGGAACCGGAAGAATGGGGCTTGCATTGACAGAAGAATATCAGGAGGAGCTGCGCTTGGTTCAAAAGGAAATCGGATTTAAGCATATCCGGGGACATGGATTATTCTGTGATGATATGGCAATCTTTCAGACCTATGAGGAGGATAGTAAGGTAAGGGTCGAGTACAACTATACTTATCTGGATAGAGTAATGGATGCCTATAAGAAGGTGGGGCTGAGACCTTTTCTTGAACTGGGTTTTATGCCTAAAAAGTTGGCAAGTGGAAGCCAGACTATCTTTTACTGGCAGGGAAATACCACTCCTCCAAAAGATTATGATATGTGGTGTAATATGGTGCGTTCATTGCTGCGGCATCTGATGGGACGCTATGGAGAAGAGGAAGTTATTCAATGGCCCATTGAAGTATGGAACGAGCCCAATCTTTGCGGCTTCTGGGAAAATACGGATATGCAGGAATATTTTAAGCTGTTCCATAGAACCTTTGATGCCATAAAGGAAGTGAATCCGGGATTCCGTGTAGGAGGCCCTGCTGTTTGTGGAGGAACGGATGAAAAATGGATTCAGGCATTTATGGAATATTGCCATGAGAATCACATACCTGTGGATTTCGTAACCAGACATCATTACACCGTTAATCCGCCGGAATATATTGGACATTATGCATATTCTGAACTGATGAATGCAGAGGACGGCTTTGCCAATCTAAAAACAACCAGAGATATTATTGACAGTTTCCCGGAATATAAGGGTCTGCAGATTCATATCACGGAGTTCAACAGCTCCTATACTCCTCAGGGCGTCATTCATGATACAAACCTGAATGCGGCTCTTATAGCACAGCAGCTTTCCAGATTGGGAGATGTGAATGAATCCTATTCCTACTGGACATTTGGTGATGTGTTTGAAGAGCAGGGAGTTCCTTTTACACCATTCCACGGCGGCTTTGGACTGGTTGCCAATGGCTGTATTACCAAGCCGACCTTCTGGACATTTGCTTTTTACAAAAAGCTTAAGGAAAGTGAAGCCAATTGTGTATATAAGGATGACAATATTGTCGTTTTGAAACGTGCAAACGGTGATTATCTAGGTGTAGCCTGGAATATTGCCCGTAAAAGTACAGAACAGGGTAAAGAAAAAATGCTGTTGGAGTTTACATTTCCGGCTGAACAGGAGGAGTACTGCTTCCTGACTAAGACGGTAGATGAGGAAACATGTAATCCCTTGAAGGTATGGTATGATATGGGAGAACCTGCCAATCTGAGTGAGGAACAGACGAAGCTGATTCGGGAATCATCCAGACCTTTTGTAAAAACAGAGCGTAAAAAGCAGGAGGACGGAAATATCTGCGTAGAGCTTCCTGTAAACGAAAACGGTGTGGTTTATTTCGAACTGAATGCCGGAAAGGTGAATCCGGATCGAGGATATGACTATGATCGTGTGGTCAGCTTGAAGGCTTAAACTAGCACCCAGTAATTTGCTTTATGAAACAATGTACATGGATTAGACTTGCAAAGGAGAATATCAAAGTGAAAAAACAAGCGTTTAACCCATATTTACCGTCCTGGGAGTATATTCCGGACGGAGAACCTTATGTTTTTGGCGATCGCGTATATGTTTACGGATCCCATGATTACTTTAACGGATATGTTTTCTGCATGGGAGACTATGTGTGCTGGTCAGCTCCGGTCGATGACCTGGGCAACTGGAGATATGAGGGTATGATTTATCCGAAGACAGCCGATCCGCTGAACCCGGAAGGCAAAATGTGTCTGTATGCCCCAGATGTTACGGTGGGACCAGACGGAAGGTACTATCTTTATTACGTGTTGGACAAGGTTTCGGTAGTTTCAGTTGCTGTATGTGATACTCCGGCAGGAAAGTATGAATTTTATGGCTATGTTCATTATGAAGATGGCACACGTCTGGGCGAAAAGGAAGGTGATGAGCCCCAGTTTGACCCGGGGGTTCTGACGGAAGGAGATGTGACATATATTTATACCGGATTTTGCGGAAAAGGTGATAAATCCCGTACCGGAGCTATGGCTACGGTGTTGGGAGCAGATATGTTGACGATCAGGGAAGCTCCGGTATTTGTGGCCCCCGGCTGTGAATATGGTGCCGGTACCGGATTTGAGGGACATGAGTTTTTTGAGGCACCTTCCATCCGTAAAGTAGGTGACACCTATTATTTTGTCTATTCATCCATATTAATGCACGAATTATGTTATGCCACCAGCAAGAATCCTACTAGGGACTTTGTCTATGGCGGAGTTATTGTCAGCAATTGTGATCTGCACATCGATACCTACAAGCCGGCAGATATGCCAACAGCTTACGGTGCCAATAATCACGGAAGTATTGTGCAGATCGGAGAGGACTGGTACATTTTTTATCACAGGCATACCAATAATACCTGGTACAGTAGACAGGGATGTGCTGAAAAGCTTCAGATTATGCCGGACGGCAGTATTCCACAGGTAAAAATTACCTCCTGCGGTTTAAATGGAGGTCCGCTTGAGGGTAAAGGCGAATACCCCGCTTATCTTGCATGTAATCTGTTTACCGATACCCCATCAGTTTATGTGGGCGAAGGGAATTTTCCACGAGTAATGCAGGACGGCAGGGATGGAGACGAAGAAGTTGGATATATTGCCAATATTACAGATTCAACTACTATCGGCTTCAAATATTTTGACTGCCATGATATTCGTGAAATCAGTATTTGGATCCGGGGCTATGCAGATGGCACTTTTGAAGTAAAGACAGCATGGGATGGAGAGGTACTGGCGACATTAGAGGTTCAATATACCAATGTCTGGGAAAAGTATACCGCACCGGTTACGATTCCGGATGGAATACAGGCGCTTTACCTGACCTATCGCGGTAACGGAAATGCTGCATTAAGATCATTTGAGTTATCATAATCTATGTTATTGCATGTGCTGTAGTAACTTATAAGTCATTGAGAGAGGTTGCCATGCCTCGCAAACATGCATAAATACTGAGTATGTGGAGTTTTGCTCATGGCTAATAGTAAAATTAGCGGAGGTAGGAATTATGCTGAGAACAGTACGGACAGAAAATGGATGGGTGAAAGGTATTGAAGCCGCAGACCCTAGAATAACTGCATTTAAGGGAATCCCTTTTGCGGCTCCTCCGGTAGGAGAAAACAGATGGAGAGCACCCCAGCCCTGTGAAGACTGGGATGGAGTTCGTGAATGCTATCGCTTTGCTCCGATTTCCATGCAGAGCGTCCCGGGAATCGGTGATAACGTGTATATCCGTGAGTGGCATGTGGATCCGGAAATTGCCATGGATGAGGACTGTCTGTATTTGAACGTATGGACAGGTGCTAAAGAAGTAACAGAAAAACAGCCGGTTTTGGTATGGTTTTTCGGAGGAGGACTCCAGTGTGGATATCCTGCCGAAATGGAATTTGACGGAGAGAGAATTGCACGTCGCGGTGTGGTAGTTGTAACGGTAAACTACCGAGTTAATGTTTTTGGATTTTTGGCACATCCTCAGCTGACAGAGGAGCAGCCTGACGCACCGACTAATTTTGGAAGTCTAGATCAGCAGGCAGCACTTCGATGGGTACAGAGAAATATTGCTTTCTTTGGTGGAGATCCGGGTAATGTGACCATTGCAGGACAGTCAGCCGGAGGCGGAAGTGTTATGAGCCAGATGGCATGTATGGATAATAAAGGCTTATTTCATCGTGCAGTAGTGATGAGTGCAATGATTCGCTCTCCTTATCAGGTTGGAGGAATCGGAGTGCCGGAGGAATTGTGGCATGCTGAGGAAAACGGACAGCATTTTCTTTCTTTCCTGGGTTGCTCAACTATTGAGCAGGCTCGTAAGCTGGATGCGGCTACGATTCGTGACAAGTATGAGGAATATACCAAAATATTTCCGGCTATGTTTACCGTATTGGATCACAAGTTCTGTGTAGGTGACCCAATGGTTCTTTTCATGGAAGGCAAGCATGTAAATGTTCCCGTTATGTCTGGAAATACTTCAGATGAATTTCCCAGTTATATAGAAGCTTCCTCAAAAGAAGATTTGAAAAAGAAGGCAGAAGAGATTTTCGGAAAGAATGCTGAGACCTTTTTGCGCTTTCCCGAGGCAATGCGGGAGGATTCTGATGGAAAGTATGCGAAGGTAAACGGAATTGAATGTACGATCAAGTGTCTTTTTTCAGATAAAAAAAGTGCAGGTGAAAAAAAGCCCTACTATTATTACAGGTTTGATCCAGATATTCCAGGATGGGATAATGCCGGAACCTTCCATTCTGTAGATTTATGGTTTTTCTTTGAAACACTGGCGAAATGCTGGAGACCCTTTGTTGGGCAGCATTACGATCTTTCCAGAATGATGTGCAATTACTGGGTGAATTTCATAAAAACAGGTGATCCAAACGGCAATGATGCGGACGGAAAACCAATGCCCTACTGGTATCCATATGAAAAAGAAAAGCCCTGTGAGATGATCTTCATGTCAGATAGACCGGTAGTGAACTGCGGATGGGTGACGCCCTTTAAGGAATTTTTACAAGAACAGATCAAGAAAACCCTTTCGATAGGAAAGATTTTCCATAAAGAATGGCTGGAGCCGATATGGGAAGGTGAGTATTGCTTCCGGGAAACCTTTGCAGCAGTTGCTGATGAGAATGGATGCAGGGCTTCTTTCCTGTGGACTCCAAAAGAAGTTTTGTCCGTAGAAAGCTATGACGGGGAAACAGTATATGAAGAGGGGATCGATTACCTTGTAGAGGGAGATGAGCTGGTAATTCCTGAAGGGAGTCACATACCGGTAACCGGATGGGATACCTTCCTCTATCCGGACTTTGATACGGCAAAGAAGGCAGGAGAAGCAAACGAATTTGCAAAAGATTTCGGTCCGCTAGTGACTACCAACGGAAAATTCTTAAACCTATGTGCCATAGGAAATCCGAAGCTTGTTACAGAGAAACAGATCGCAGTTACCTATAAGGCAACGAAGAAGGAGTTACTTTCCGCTCCGGAAAGTCAACTGGACAAACTGCCGAAGCTCTCTGCAAAGCTGGAAGTAGGAGAACCCGTTAAGATCGTTTTGTATGGGGACAGCGTGTGCTGTGGCTGTGACTGCAGCGGTATGTATGGACAGAAGCCGGGACAGCCTACCTGGGCAGAGCTGCTGTTCCATCAGATGGAGGAAAAATGGCAGAGTCCGGTATGCTTCCACAACACATCGGTAGAAGGAGTGAATTCCGAATGGGCAATCGAAAATTCATCACAGCGTGCAGCCAACTTCCATCCGGATCTGGTTATTCTTGGTTTTGGAATGAATGACCGTTGCGGTATGGAAGAATACAGAAATAAAACAGGCAGACTCATAGAGGCAATCCGGAAGGTTAGTCCGAAAACGGAATTTTTATTGATTGCGTCTACGCTTCCCAATGAACTGGCTGCTACGGAGCCACACCATTTCTGGGCACATCAGGATGAATACAGTGAAAGTCTGAAGGGCTTAGAAGGTATGGGAGTTGCTATAGCAGATATACAGGCAGTTCAAAAAGAAATCGGAAAGAGAAAACGATACATTGATATAACCGGAAACTGGTTAAATCACCCCAATGATTATCTTGCCAGAATTCTGGCACAGGTAGTAATCAAAACTCTTGGAATGTAAAAAAGGAGCCTACAATTGAACCGACCTCCAATAGTTAGATTTTTGGGTCTAACTTCTGGGGGGCGGTTCATCTATATGCTCTTTTTCTTTACTTGATCTCAGGAAAGATTTTTGCAACCTGATACAATTTTCTGTTCTACAATCTCCGTCATAATAAAAATGTTCTTCAAAACGTCAATAGTGATATTGTTGCAATCATCATTTACTGCTGCATAGCCAGTAGTAGACAAAGAAAGGAGTAAGGATAGTGCAAAGGACTAAAGAAAACATTTTTTCATAAGAAACCTCCTTGGACAAAAGCATCACTTATACTTCTCCAAAAAGATAGTGCCCCTTTGAAATCTCCTCCGTGTTTCAGCTTAACTATAATAACGATATAGCAGGCTGATTGAGCGAAAAGATAATGGAATGATAAAGGTGATTACCGGCATTCGTAGATGTGGCAAATCCTTTTTGCTGTCTACTATCTTTAAGAGATACTTACTGGAGAATGATGTTGATACTGATCATATTATTGAGATTGCATTGGATGGTATTGAAAATGAGGAACTAAGAGATCCTAAGGTGTGTTTCAAGTACATCAAAGATGCCATGAAAGACGATGGTAAATATTATCTGCTTCTAGATGAAGTGCAGTTTATGCCACGATTTGAGGAAGTGCTGAACAGCCTGCTCCGCATGAGCAATATTGATGTGTATGTCACCGGAAGCAACTCTAAGTTCTTATCCAGCGATATTGTAACCGAGTTCCGTGGCAGAGGTGATGGAATCAGAATCTATCCCCTCTCCTTTGCAGAGTTTTTTTCTGCTTATGACGGCGATTATGATGATGCCTGGGATGACTACATGATCTACGGAGGATTGCCACAGATCGTAAGTTTTCAGAGCGAACGACAGAAAGCGGACTATCTGAAGAACATCTTTGCAAATGTCTATCTGAAGGATGTTATCGAAAGAAATAAGATTCAGAACGTGGATGAGATTGGGATTCTGGTTGATGTGCTTACATCTGCAATCGGCGCACCGACCAACCCTTCAAAGATTGCCAATACCTTTGCCAGTGAGCGCCAGATGACTTATACTAATAAAACCATCTCCAAGCATATCGACCATTTGACAGATGCCTTTTTGATTTCCAAGGCAAGCCGATACGATATTAAGGGCAGAAAGTATATCGGTGCAAATCTGAAATACTACTTTACTGATCTGGGACTGAGAAATGCCCGTCTAAATTTCAGACAGCCGGAGCCTACCCATATCATGGAGAACATTGTTTATAACGAGCTGCTGATCCGTGGCTACAATGTTGATGTGGGTGTCGTGGACATCTTCGATAAGGATAAAGAGGGCAAGCGTGTTCGTAAGCAGCTGGAGGTTAACTTTGTGGTGAACCAAGGCAACCAGAGGTATTACATTCAGGTTGCTTATGACATGACTTCGGAAGAAAAGCAGACTCAGGAGTTTAATTCTCTGCGTAATATCCCAGACTCTTTTAAGAAGATTGTCATTGTAAATGGCAGTAAGAAGCCTTGGAGAAATGATGAAGGTTTTGTCATCATGGGAATGAAGTATTTCTTGCTGAATGCGAATAGTCTGGAATTTTAAGTCGTTTTGAGTTGTTGCTGTGGTGTTGTTCTATTTCAAAAAAGAGTGAAATGATATAAATAAGGCCACGGCTGATTTCATGTTGGAACAGCCGTGGCTCAGTTTATTTTTTTATCCGTACAAACGAGACTGTTCCGCAGATTATGTAGAACAGACAGAGTACGATTCCGATAGTGAGAACATACGAGAATAAAGATGAACTTAAGAACGAGATAAACAAAAGTTTGTTGAATTAAAAATGAAATAAAGTTCCAGTAATCATAGAGTGTATGGATTCCAAATTCCATATGCTCTTTTTCTTTACTTAATTTCAGGATAAATGCAGAAATCTAATGTTACGCGTTTCTTACGAGTTGCATTTAAAAAAACTCGCAAGAAAACTCGTAAGAAAAAAAGTAAAAAAATTTGCTTTTGACCACTGTAAAACATGCTCTGAGCGTTTCGTTATATGAAGGAATAATTTTTCTTTCATATTTCAAAGAAAAGAGGATAAAGAAATGTCAGAGAAAAGATGTTATACAGTTCAAGAGTTACAGGAAATCTTAGGAGTCAGCAGACCTACTATTTATAACCTTTTGAAGAAAAAGGAATTCCGGTGGATCCAGTTGGATGGCGGAAAGTATCGCATCTCCAAGAAGAGTTTCGATGACTGGCTTGATAACTTGGAACAGTAAAAAACAGGGTGTTGATCAGGCAGATTTTGTCTGCAATCGACATCCTAAATTTTTATCTGGATTTGAGATATGATATAAGAAAAAACACTAACACTAAAAAAGACAGGAAGTGAAGAATAAATGGCAACAGCAATTATGAAACAAAAAGAAGTTCCGGAAATGGATGATGTTGCAGAAATCATTTCGAAGATATCAGAGGACAGTCCTTACAAACGTCGTCCAACGCAAAAGAGAACCTGGATGACCGTGCCGGAAATGGGAAAGCTACTGGGATTAAAAAAGACAGATCGATATTGGCTGGTTCATAAAAATGTTTTTGAATCAAAAGAGATTGCCGGAAAGATACGAATCAACATTGCCAGCTTTGAAAAATGGTACGCCAATCAAATTAAATATCATAAAGTTACCGGAGAAGAACCGGGGAAAGAATTGAAATCCTGGTCCTATTCCGTCAAGGAAGTTGCGGATCTGTTGGGTGTTGATGAATATCTTGTTTATGATTTACTCAAGAAAAATCAAATGGAAGCTGTTATTGTCGATTACTGGAAACGTATACCAAAAGAATCTTTTCAGAATTGGTATAAAAGCCAGTCCCGGTATCGGACAAGGGAAGACAGAGAAAAGGACGCTCTTCTGGAAGATGCAACTATTACGATGCCAGAGATGGCACAGCTGCTAGGAACAACCAGAAGCTCAGTATATACAATTCTTGATAATCCGAAGTATAGTCATTTTTTTGAATTCATTGTGATTGCAGAAAAGAAAAGGATCACAAAAGAGAGTTTTCAAAAATTCCTGGAAGGTCAGGATCGGTATAAGCTGGATCCATCGAATGATTATGAAGAACTTGCACAGGAACAAAATATTGCCCTGGCTAATTACCGGCTGAAGAAATTATCACAGACCGGAATACGAGGAAGCAATGGAAATATAAAGTATCTTACTTTTGATGAAGCTTCCTATCTGGCAAAGGTCAGCAGAAGCATGATCAACAAGTGGGCGGATACAGGAAAGTTCACAGTAATAAAAGTTGGCAGTCGAGTTAGGATCCGTCGGGCTGAATTTGAGGACTGGATGGAGCAAAGAGAAGAAAAAAAGAAATTGAATATAAAAAAGAGATGGGATCATTTGTCGTTCGTAAATGCAAAACACTGGATGAGCTTATTACAGAGTATGTTGCACTTTATGGAAAAGAAAACTGGGCGCTTTCTACATATGAAGGAAATGTCTCTCTTATCAATAACTATATTCTTCCAATTATTGGTGATACGAAACTTTCAGAGATCAATACCCGATTCATCGAAAGATATTATCAGAGTCTTTTGAAGAGACGTGCAGTTATCAATCCATTAAATAAAACCAGTCGAAATGAATTTGTATCGTCCAGTACGGTCAGGGATGTTAATAAGCTGCTCAGGAACTGTTTCGAACAGGCAGTAAAATGGGAATTGATGGAGAAGAATCCCTGTACTCATGCGACTGTACCAAAACATAAATCCCAAAAAAGAGACATCTGGACAGCGGATACATTGATGTATGCGCTCAGTGTCTGTGAAGATGAACGATTAAAGCTCGCAATTAATCTATCTTTCTCATGTTCCCTGCGACTTGGTGAGTTGCTTGGTCTTACCTGGGATTGTGTAGATATCTCTCCTGAGGCAATTGAAGAAAACTGTGCATATGTCTTCATCAACAAAGAATCACAGCGTATAAGAAAAGAATCGTTGAATGCATTGGATGGAAAAGATGTGTTGTTGGTATTTCCGACAAATCATAAGAAGAATTCTACGGTCCGTATTTTGAAAACACCGAAGACAGAAAGCAGTGTGCGTAAGATATTCTTACCAAAGAGTGTCGCTAATATGCTAGTAGACTGGAAAGCTGAGCAAGATGAAATGAAAGAAATTCTTGGTGATGAATATATGGACTATAACCTGGTTATGGCAAGTACCTTTGGGCTTCCTCTAGGAGATGGAGCAATACGTGGTCCTTTAAAAAAACTGATCGAGGACTATAATCTCCCACCGGTTGTATTTCACAGTTTTCGTCACCCGTATGTCAAGCACACGACAAAAAATATATCTCTGCAAAAGCAGAAATCCCAAACAACCAATTTCGATTTGATAGTCTGGGGTTTCTGTTTTTGTGTATCATACCCATTAAGTTGACTTTGGTATGAAAATGCCAGTCAGTGTCTGACATTTTCAATAGCTGTGGCGTTTTCTTGTGCCAATAAAGCAGAAGCTGTCTGTTTTATTAAGCACTTTTTCGTTCGAGTATCCGTATATAAAGTATATGCTAATTAAACAACTCTTTAATCATTCTTTTGATGTGCAGGTTATTTGTCTTCAAATAGCTTGACTTAATTTTACTGCGTACAACATCATCATTGCCGCCCAAGTGTAGACCGTCATTATAGAGAGGTTGCAAAAGGAAAAACAGTTCTGGAACATCAACACCTTGCGCAATTGCATAGTTTAATTTATTTATTACTTTGTGTTCTGCAATATATGATTCTTGTTTTTCGGGGTCAAGTTGCTGATATATAACTTCTTCAATTTTTATTCTTAATCCAGCAATGACCATAACCGGATTATAGGTGGCTTCAGATAAATATTTTTCCGTTATTTCAGCGTACAGTTTTGTTCTGAAAGATGTATTGCTGTCAGAAAAATCAAGAGCCACTTTTTGAGCAAGTTCTGCGTTTAATGTGTGATTTTCATCTACATAGTGAAGATAGTATTTTTCAATTTCTTGCTTTTCTTCATCGCATAGCGTACCACTTTCGCGAAGACGAAGCATTTTAACCAAGTCAGACCTTAGCTCAATTGGCGCCGATAACGAAATGTAATGTATCTTCTTTTTTTGAAAATAGTAATTCGAAAAAACGGCTGGATCCAAGTGGGTAAAAATAATAGGGAATAGCACTTTTCCTTTGGCTTTACAACTTTTTACTAATTCAATTAGATAGTACTGAACTGCAAGCATATTGCTGCCATCCAAATAGTCAAACACTTCGTCTATTATTAATATACCCACTGTTTTTCTGAACAGGTGTTCAAATTTTGTAATGTTTACAACAAAAGACAGTATATCTCGCTCTCCGTTGGACAGCGAGTCTGCCCGTTCAAAACCCACAATTAGCTTTCCATGATCCTCACGAGTTCTAATAGTGCGTCCAGTAGTATTAAAATCTTCAAGTCGATTATCAATAATTTCTCTAACTGCTTTATACTCTAAGTAAGCATAGGCCTTTTTTATAATATCTCTGTCGCCGGCATCATAATGATAGCCAATAACCTTGCATAATTGAATCGCTGTAAATACAACATCTATCGGTTGCCATTCACTTGGCTTATGAGCCATTTCATTGATGCAGTCAAAGAGCGCAGCTACATTATCATTATTCCGCAGTGCTGCAATTCTATCTAAAGGAATTGCTCGCTTGATTTCTTCAGTTGTCCCACGATTTGGACATGCATTCAGAAAATCGCTAAAACTACTCTGTATTCTTGCTTGAGATATGCATTTATTAAGGTTCTCTCTTATTTCAAGAATTCGTCCAATATTGCCACAGTTCAAAAGCATTTCTGAGATATTAAGAAACAATTTTCCTTTGTTTACAAAGTCTCTTTTGATCTGATTATATGAATAATCGATTGAACATCTTTCCGGAATACTGGGATAGACAATTATATCCTCAATTCGTAAGTCAGCAGTAGATGCTGTTCTTGCGCCATAATGTCTTGTTGTACTTTTGGCATATAAAGGGCTGCTTATGACTCCGAGTGAAATATTTGAAGAAATATTACTTTCGGTGTCTGATGCTATGAAATTGCCAGCATGATCGCCCAGCAATTCTATTTCTAATTTTGGATGATTGTCTGGATTCTGCTGGTATATGTCTCTGGGATCAAGCTTTAATTTTCCGTGCTGCGCCGCTTTAAAAGCCGTAGCTATCGTGCTTTTCCCATATCCATTAGGAGCGACCACAATATTAGGTTGGTTGGCAGTAAGATTAGTAAAAGAAACTTCAAAGCTACTTTTTCCTTTAATATTTTCAATTTTTATTCTTTGAATTAAGTTCATATGTATTGCTCCTTGGCAAAATTGGTGCGATTTTCATTCATTGGTGCATGTGAAAACATCGGCAAGTAAACTATGCACCCAAATCTTATTCCGCGAGCTATCGCCCATTTGAGTAATAAAACCGTGTCCTTGTAAAATATACATGGCTTTTGAAACTGAATTAAAAGAAAGTCCAACATTCTTTGATGCAACAGAGCTGTTTAAGACTGGGAACTCTTTTAGACATTCATACACTGAGTAGACACTTTTGGGTGAATTACTAATTCCCAGCAATCTTTTGCAATCTTCCGCAACGATTTGTTCATACTGCATCAATTGCTTTGTAAATTGTTTTGCTGCATGCCTCACAGCATTTACAAAGAACTTGATCCATCTGATATATCCCCCACTGTACTGAGTCGATCTAAGCAGATCGAAATATTCATTTTTGTTGTGGTACAAATACTCGGACAAGCATATTAGAGGCATTGCCTCTCCAACAACATCTCGTAGCATCATCGGTACAATGATTCTCCCGACAATGCCGTTATACCGTTCAAATGGGTGGATCATTTCAAATTGATAATGCACCAGGGCGGCCTTGATCAGCGGATCAGTATTATGATCGTTATAGAGATAAGCAGAAATATCAGCAAGAGCCGGGAGTACAGCGTCCGGTGCTGTAGGATTGTATCCTTTGAGATTCGTCTTTGCACTAAGCCAAAAGATTTGATGATCCCTAACATCTATCGGGTTATTCTCTGATTCTCCGTTAAGTGCGATACCGCAAATCCGGCTCAAATCAGGAGCATTGATCTCCAAATTCGCCGCGGCTTTGTAGGCCGCCTCCAAGTTCGTAATGGGAGTTATATTCCCCTTGCCAGTTCCTCGGCTGGTGAGTACTTCTATGAAATCAGGGCTGTCATAGTCGATCATATGGGAATAGGTACACTCTTTCAAAAGAATCAACTCAGCAAATGCTTCTTTATTTGGAGCATACTTAACAAGCCCTTCCAGAAAGCCAATGTTCCTATGGGCTTCTATCAGCAAGGCAGCCAATTCGTCATCCATCTGATACATATCCCCGCGCATCAAGGGGCGTGGGGTAAAGGAATAGAATGTAAGGTTTGGCTTTTCGGGATCAATATGTTCCGTGTAATCACCTGTGTAGGGCAGCATCGCATATACCTCAACAACAAATAGTCGTTTTCAGTATATCATTGACACGGTGAATAGAAAAGAACTATTTCTTGATTTATTTCAGAAAACCAAGAAATAGTTCAATAAAAATCGAAAATCGAGTTCCACGAATTAGCCATAGCAACGTTACTTATAAGCTGAAATTGAATGGTGGAGACATCAAGGCGGTACAGGGTGAT
>ERZ1643250.1372-NODE-1372-length-20960-cov-32.344463_pt1 | contig 20960 bp, 22 predicted proteins | sample MGYA00579262_ERZ1643250 | MGnify/ENA primary metagenome ERZ1643250 (study PRJEB29033, sample SAMEA4952265) | chicken gut metagenome | biome: Broiler Chicken; feature: Gastrointestinal Tract; material: Caecum | place: Ireland | collected 2018 | study: Broiler... | reverse complement strand
CAAACTGGGTGCGCACCTGGCCTTTTTTGACCACGGTCAGGTCCAGCCCGTCCACGGTCTGCTCCAGCCGGGTTGCATCCCCCTCCAGATTTTGGGTGCGGGAGGTAAGACCATCCACCGTTATATTCAGCTCGGTGTATTCGCCTTCCAGTTCGCTGGCTTTCACATTCAGTCCGTCCACACTGGTCTGAATTTCCAGCATTTTCCCATTCAGGTCACGGTAGGTCCGGTTGTTCACCGCCGTGGTCCCGTCCCGGCGGGCGTTGCCGGTGGCCTCCAGGGTCATCTTCTGCCCTGCGGTGGTGCGCCGCATCAGGCAGACATCATGCTGCTGCCCGTAGGCATCCCGCACCGCCAACTGCTGGCCGGGCGCCGGGCATACGCCCGCCTCCGCCGGCAGTTCCACCGTCAGCGGCGTATAGCAAAGCCCCTGCATCCCGGCAAAGATCTGCTGTGCCACCGACCGCAGGTCCTCGGCGCTGTCGGTGGTCAGCAACAGGTTGCCCTGCAGGACCAGCGCGTTGGTACCGGCAGCATCGGGCGGGTAGATCACCCCCACATCGCTGTCGCTCTGGCGGATCTGCACCTTATCCAGCGGCGCCGTCACGTACTCCTCATAGGTAAGCCCGCTCTGGCGGTAGGCCGCCTGCTGCTGCCCGAACCGCCACACCATACTCGCTGCGGTGCGCAGGGTCTGCCCCGCCAGGCGGAGTTGTGTGCGCGCCGCCTGGGCTCCGGGGCCCAGGCTCCAGACGGCTTCGGGTGCCGTATACCAACTGAAGGTCAGCTTCCCGTCCGTGTTTATGCGGGCATACCGGCAGGCGGCCTGGGCCGCCCATTGGATCAGCTGCCGCCCGGTAAGGTCGTCGGCATAAAAGGCGCGGACCCGGTAGCTGCCATTGGGCAGCCCGTCCAGGGCATCATCGGCCAGCGAAACGCCGCACTGGGCACAGACCTGCTGTATAAAGGCCGTCAGCGCCAGAGGGAAGTCCTTCTGGTGCGCTTTCAGCCAGGGGGACAGGGTTTTATCCAGCAGGGTCATCCGGTCATACGCAGTGACCTTACAGACGTTGGCGCTGGTCTTGACCGGTTTTTCGGCCAGGAAGATCCCCACCGGCGTTTCGGTACCAGTGAGGGTATCGGTGCGGAACAGGGTCAGTTCATCCCCCTGGCCGATCTGCAGGCGGTTTTCCGGCACCCACAGTTCGATCTCGGCACAGGCCGCACAGGCGGCGCCGGGGCAAAGGTCGGTCTGGTCGTTGACCTGTTCGGTCACCGTCACGCTGCGGATGGCATTTTTGCCCGCTGCGGTGCCGCTGGTCAGGTCGATGCCGTCGGGCAGCCGGATTCTGTGTAAAAACATAGCTACCTCCTCAGCACTGGATGATGTTGAACTTCAGGTTGCGCCACAGTCCCCGCCGGGCATTGTGCCAGGCGATGCTGTAACTGCTGCAATAGCAGGTGGAGACCTGGGTCTCGGCAGAGGAACCGGGCCGGGGATGGGTAAAGGCAAAGGTTGCCTTGCCCGCCAACAGCCCGGTGAGATAGGCGTATTCCTCATCGGTCAGGCTGCTGTAAACAAAACCCCAGCTGCCCACCTTTTCCCGCACCACAATGCGGTGCATCACGCCGCTCTCGTCCCGGCCGGAGTCACTGGCGTCCAGGTCGGTAAAACTCAGGTCGGGATCTGCGTCGGGCACCGGCATGGGCCGTCCGTCGATCTGGTAAAGTTCCGTCAACGCGCGCATGGTCACACCCTCCCCGTTATAATGGCCTGGCGGGTCTGGTAGCGGTCCGCCGCCCGGCCGATGAGTTCATCCCCGATGCGGATGCCGTAGATTGCCTCCAGGATCTCCCGCAGGGCTGCCAGCACCTGGCCCAGCGCCGCCAGTTCCCCGTCCTGCAGGTCCTGCATGGCGGCAGCCACAGCCTCCTGAATGGTAGCCAGAGGGGCTTCCACGTTGGTGCCGTGGCGCTGGTCACCCAGCACCGCCAGGAACGCCCGGTTGGGGGGAATGACCGCCCCCGATGCCAGCGCGGGGATCGGCATGGTACGGGCATACTGCAGGGCGGGGGCTGCGCTGCGCCCGCTGATCCAGGAACCGGCGGTCTGCAGCGCTCCCGACACAGCGCTGCCCGCGCCGGAAAGTACCTCCCACACCCCGGCAAAGGCTGAGCCGATGGCTTCGGCCAGGCCGGTAACGGTGCTGATAAGCCCGTCCACCGCGTTGGTCACGGTAGAGGTGATGGTATCCCAGACGGTTTCCACCGTTGCAGAAAGGGACTCCCAGGCGGCGTTCCAGTCGCCGCACAGCACGTTGGTAACAAAATCGGCCAGGCCCCGCAGCACCGCCAGTACCGCGGTGATGGCGCCGCTGATGACCGTGACCGCCACCCCCACCGCCGAGGATACCGCCGCAAAGGCCTGGGTGAACGCCGGGCTGAAGGTTGCTGCCAGCCAGGCAAGCAGCGGGGCCAGCACGGTATTCCACAGGGTCAGGATCAGGTTCATCACCGCCCCCAGGGCCAGCGTCAGCTGCTGCCACAGCGGGTTGAGGCTGTTGTTCCACAGACTGCTCAGCTGGGTCATCAGCTGGGCAAAAACGGGCTGCAGCACCCCGCTCCACAGGGCGCTGAGCAGGTCGGTCATGTTCTGGAAGGCCAGTACCACGCCGTCCAGCAGGGGCTGGCCGTAGGCGGCCCAGGCCGCCTGGATGCCGGTCATCAGCCCCTGCCATACGGTGAGCAAAAATGCCAGCGCCGGCTGTACCACGGTGGTAACTGCCTCGCTGATGAGCCCGCACAGCCAGGTAAAGGTATTGCCCACCACCGTCAGCGCGGTGGAGACCGCCCCGCCCACGATGGGGGCAAAGGCCTGGGAAAAACTGTTCACCACGCCTGGCCAGAACACGGTGGCCAGGTACTGGAACAGGGGCTGCAGGGCGCCGGTCCACAGCTGCATCACGGCGGCACGCAGCGGCTCCCAGACGGCAGCCGCCGCCGCGGACATCTGGCCCCAGGCGGCCTGCCAGGCGGCGATGGCCGGCGCGTAATAGGTTTGCAGATACGCCCAGAACTGCGCCCACAAGCCCCGCAGGGTCTGCAGCATCTGCTGCCACAGGGTCAGTTCCTGTTGGGCTTCCGCTTCTTCCCCGGCTTTTCCGCTGCTGCCTTTTTTGGTGCTGCCGCCGCTTTTGGCACTTTCTGCGGCGGCCTTTTCGGTTTCGGGGGCAGCCAGACGGGTGATCTCGTCAAATTTGGCCAGACTGCGGGCGGATTTGCCGCTCTGGGCGGCGGTGGCGCGCAGGCTTTCCCGCAGTTGGTCCAGCACCGCGCGGGCCTGACCGCCCGCATCGCCCAGGTTCTGCAGGGCGGCGGTCATCTTTTGCAGGGCGCTCTGCACACTGCCGCCCGACGCCGCCAGCCCCGACACCTCATCAAAGGTAATGGTTTGTGCCAACTTGTCTCCTCCTTTCGGGGTTCAGGCACCCAGGCGCGCCAGCAGCCGGCGTTTTTCTTCCTCCGCTTCGGGGTCGGGCGCGGGGCGCAGGTCCACGGCGGCGCGGTGGGTGCGGTAGAAATCCAGTTCCCAGGGTTCCAGCTTTTTGCCCCGGCGCAGCTTGTCCCGGATCGCCACCACCGTGGCAAAGGTCCCGTCCCCAATGGCGTCAAAAGCGCTTAAAAAGCTCCACCAGTGCAGGTAGGGCAGCGCCCGCACGTCCTGCCCGGTGGCCTGCTGGATGCCCGCCGCGATCAGGGGCGCATCCTGCTGCCAGTCCATCAGCCGCGGGGCGGCATGGTCCGGTTCGGGTCGCCCGGCCGACAAAAAGCGGGTCAGGAACCGGGTGGCCGCCTGCCAGTCCTGCCGGGGCATGGCGGCAAAATCCGGGTAAAACAGCCGCATGGCCACGTACCACCGCTCGCCCCGGTCCAGTTCGGGGGCGGCGGTACCGTCCAGCCAGCGCAGCAGTTCCAGAATATCCCGGTAATCGGTGTGGATCTCATAGACCCGGTCCTCGATCACCGCCTGCATGGGCAGGCCCCAGGCCCCGGTCATGCACCGGCCCGGGCTGCCCGGGCGGCTTCGGCCTGGGCCTCGGCAGCGTCGGCCCTCGCTTCCAGGTGGCGGCGGGCGCCTTCCTGCAAAACGGGGGTCAGGGCTTCCAGCAGGTTTTGCACCACCCGCTGGCCGTTGGCGGCCACCCCGGCCAGGTTCACCCCGTCCAGGGCCGCGTCAAAGTCGTTTTCCGGGCCAAAAATGCGTCCCAGCAGCGCTTTGATCCGTTGGTCGTATTCGGCCAGCAGGGCAAACCCCGCCCCGGCATCCTCCGGGGGCAGCGCCTTGCTCTTTTCAGTCAATTCCCGGTCCAGGGCATCCAGGTCCCGGCCCAGGGCAAAAAAGCGGTGGTAGAGGTTGGGGTCGCTGGGGTTGAAGCGCAGCACGCCGTGCCCGTTGATGCAGAATTCCTCCACACCGGTATCGATGTTCAGTTGCTTCATGGGGTTCCTTTCTCATAAAAACGGGGGACAGCCGCAGCCGTCCCCCGGCACCGACGAAGGGCGGGGCGTATCAGCCCGCCGGGGTAAAGGTTTTTCTTTCCGGGTCAAAGGTACCGCTGGTCTTGACGCCGGTGTAATGGACGTTGAAGGGGATCTGGTAGCCGGTGGTATCGCCGCCGTAGCTGACGATTTCGATGTAACATTCCTCCTTCACCGCCGGGTAGGCGCCGTCCTGGTCGCCCCAGAGCTTGACCTCCACCATATCGGTCTTGAGGTCGTCCAGCACCAGGTCGCCGTCCAGAATGGCCTGCAGCTTTTCAAACAGCGGGTCCCCTTCCTCGGCATAGTAGGGCGATACCTCCCCCTGTTTCTGGTAGCTGTCAATGACCACGGTGGTCTGGCCCAGGATGTTGGCCTTTTTTTCCACATTGGCACTCAGTTCCGGGGCATACTCTTCCAAGTCGTTGCCCAGCCGGACATAACTGGCCTCGGGGTCGCTGAACGCAGCGTTCAGGTAGTGGGCCATATATTTGCGTTGGATCTTCATGGGGTCTCCTCCTTGTAGATTTCGGTGTACTCCGCCAGCAGGCGAAGGGTATAGCGGGCAGTGGCCGCGGCGTCGGCTTTTTCCAGGCGGCCCTCCTCGGCGCGCAGGGTCTCTCCCTCGGGCAGGCCGTCCCCAAAACGGGGCAGGGCGTGGGCCGCGCTTTGCCGGGCCACCCACCCCTGCAGGGCCAGCAGCCGCCCGGCGTTGCGCAGGGCCTGCCGGTCATCGCCGGGGGGCAGCGGCAGGCAAAGCCGCAGCAGAAATTCCGCCCGGCAGCGCAGGGTCACCGTTCCCAGCAGGTTTTCCTTTCGGCTCAGAACGGTCACACCCCGGGGCCACAGGCCGCCGGCATCGGGGGCGGGGCCTGCTTCCTCGGTGCGCAGGGTGATGCCTTCCAGCGCCGGTGCCTTGGCCAGAAACGCCAGCAGTTCGGGCAAAACAGTTTCTTTCATGGCAGTTCCTCCCAGGCTCAGTTGGTCAGGCTGTGGGCGCCGGTACCGCCGCCGGTCCACCAGGTGCCGGCCTCCAGATGATGCGGTACACCGCCCAGGGTCATGGGCATCACATATTGGACCACCGCGACCTCCGGCCGGGCGGCGGGCACAAAGGCGGGCCACTCCTCCCAGGTCAGTTCCGGTCCCTCCCCGCCGCACAGCCGGTCGCCCGGTTCCAGGGTGTAGTCGGTCCCGTAGCGGGCGGCGGTTTCCGGCACCACCAGCAGCATGGACGCGCCTTCGGCGGTGCCGTCCCCATCGGGGATGCGGCGGTGCCCGTGTTCCCAAAAGACGCCGTGCAGCACGGTGCGCACCACCTGCCGGGCCTCGGTGTCGCCGTGGTAAAGGGTCACGGTACGGGCAAACAGGCGGTTGTTACGCATGGGGCAGCCACCGCCCGATCTGCAGATAATACCCCGCCTCGTGCCGGTAATGGGCCGCCCGCAGGCTCAGGGTGGTGGCGCACAGTTCCGGCGGGGCCACGTAGGTTTCGCTGACGCTGCCCACCGTCACCCCGGCCAGTCCCCGGGCTTCGTCCTCCTGCTCAAATTCGTACATGGCATCGGCAATGGCGCACAGGGCCATGGCGTCGGCGTTTTCCGGGTCCATGCCGGGGCGGGGCGCCACGGCGTAGACATCCCGCATCCGGGCCAGCTCAGCCCCGGCCCGCCGGATCAGCCGGGGAAAGGCATCTTCCGGGATATCCTCCCCCAGGTAATTTTCCCGGTAAAAGGTGTAATCGGGCATCGGCAGGCCCCCTTACGCTTCCTTGAACTTGGCCAGCACCACCTTGGCTTCGTTGGAGAGCACCGCCACATAGAACTCGTCGGCGGTGATCTCGGTGGTGCGGGTCTTGGGTTTGCGCTCGGTCTCGATGTTCACATCCCGCTTGCGGTAGATGGTCAGTGCCGGGATCTCGTCGTCCACCTCGGGGTCGGCCTCCAGCTTGACGATGGGGCAGATGTAAACACCGTCGGACAGAGGCACCTTTTTGCTGGGCACCAGGCGGCAGCCCGCGATCATACCGATCTCACCGGTGAGGCTGACGCCGGGCTGGTACTTGTCGGCGCTGATGAAATCCTGGCTTTTGCGCAGCTGGGTGACCTGTTTGGGGTGGATGAACAGCACCTTGTCGGAGCAGCCCATCTCCTCCTCAAAGAGGTCCACGGCATCCACAATACCGTTGTAGCTGATGGCCGCGGCGGAACCGTCGTAGACAAGGCTGGCGGTCTGCAGCGCGTCCATGCAGTCGTTGTCGATCTTGGAGGCGATGGCCAGGGCCAGCTGGGTGTTGGCCTCCCCCACCGGGTTGCCGTAGCCGGACAGCACCGCCTCATCGGTCAGGCCGATGCCCTTCATGGCCTTTTTGATGGTGGCTTTGCGGGTGGAGGTGGTCATCTTTTCAATGGCCACCTCGCCGCCCTCCTCCACGTCGTCGGCATCGCCGATGTAGGTGTAGGCAGGCACGGTGATGGTATCGCCGGGCACACCGGCCAGGGTATCGTCGATCTTGGCAAAGGGCGCCACCCGCAGCTTTTTGGGGATGCGGGCCGATACCATATCGCCCATGACTTCGGGATCGATCAGATCAGAGAGTTTGGTATTCAGATCAGCCATAGCGTTTTTCCTTTCTGTGTTGGGGTGTTTCAGCGGTCATTGGCCGGGGCTGCGCGCAGGGCGGCATAGCCCGCGGGGTCCTCCCGTTTCAGAGCCAGCCGTTCCCGGTAGCCCATACGGTCAAAGGCATCCCGGTCGGGGCTTACGGGCACGCTGCCGGTTCCGGCGGCGTAGGGTGCGGGGGTCTGGTTGGGTTCATGTTCCGGCATGGGGTTCCTCCTTCGGCATAAAATGTTCACGGATACGGCGCAGATCGGCGTCGGTTTCATGGGGCAGGCCGTAATACCAGGCCAGGGCCAGTTCGGGGCGCAGCAGGCCGTCGGCCACCAGTTCCCGCTGCTCGGCCCAGACGCGGCTGCGGTCATAGAGCACGCCGTCCCCCCAGTCGATGCTCAGGGCACCGGCGTCGGTGGGCGCTTGGGTCAAACCGTACAGGGTCCCCAGCGCACCGCAAAGGGTCATGGCTTCCCGGGCGGCATTCTCCCACATGGCCTGCAGATCCCGGATGGTCAGGTCATAGTCCACGGCGGTGGCGGCGATCTCGGTGGCGGTGCGGGGTTCCGCTTCGGCCTCGGTCTCGCTCAGGATGCCCCGGCGCAGGCCCAGCAGGCTTTCGCAGCCGCGCAGCAGGTCCTGCTTGCGGGCCAGGTAGCTCTGCTCCCGCAAGGCCGGACTGTACACCGTCACCCCCACATTGGCGGGGTCATCGGGCAGGCCCACAAACAGGTCGTCCCGCAAAGCGCGGTTGCCCCGGGCGTCGGGGCGCAGCAGGTCCTCCGACGCAAACACCCGGGAAGCGCCGTTGGCGAACTCGGTGTTCAGCTGTTGTTCGCAGCGTGCCAGGGCGTGGAGCAGCCCCACAGCGGGGGCATAGATGCTCACCGCATCGGTGCTGCCGTCCACACAGTTGGCCAGGGGGGTGCGCAGCACCGCCAGGCCCACCCCCGGCACCCCGGGCAAAAAGAGCTGGGGCACCAGGTCGGCGCAGGCTTCCAGGGTGGAAAGAGGCACGCAGCGCCCCAGGGCCTGACCGTTGAGTTCAAAGAGCCGTGTCTCGATGGTCAGGCCGTCAGCACCGGCGACGCGCCGTTCCAGCAGAGCATAGCGGGTGGCCCCCCGGCTGTGGCATTCCATGGTGCCCACAGCCAGCAGCCGCCCGTGGGCGTCCCGGGCCAGTGGGGCGTAACAGTCCCGCCGGATGGGCACAAAGTCCAGGGTCTTGCCACACAGCACCGGTTTCAGCAGGCATTCCCCGCCGATGAGCGCATACTGCAGGGCGGTTTTGCGCACGGCGTTCAGCGCATCCAGACTGCCGCGCAGCAGGGTGTCGGCCTGCCCGTCCAGCCGGGTGTCGTATTCGGCAAAAACGGTACGGCAAAGCTTGCCCACGATCAGCGCCGCCAGCCGGGGGGCGGGGTCCTCCCCGGGGCGGGGCGCGCCGTAGTACAAATCCAGCCATTCCCGCAGGGCGCTGCGCATTTTGGCCGAGGTCACATCGCTTTTACCAAAAGCTTGTTCCAGATAGGTTTGCAAACTCTTCTCCTTTCCCGCAACCAAGTGGACATCCCCGCGCGGCGCTGCGGCACGCTGTGCAGGGGTTCTTGCAGATGCATGGCAGATCTCCTCCTTCCGGGCATTTGCCAAAAATAAAAACCCGTAAGGGGGGTTTGCCCTCTCACGAGTTTCGACGGTACCATATTACTACCTTTAGTTGTGAATAACAATGAATTTTTCCGAAAACTTACCCTCCCTTCAGGAAGCCTTTTCTTCCTTTGGTTCCGGCAGTTCCAAAGCCAGCACCCCCGCGCGGTGGATCTGGTACACACGGCGAAGCACCACGCCCATGGCATCGGCGATTTCGGGGTAACTTTGCCCCAGAATATAGCGCCGCCGCAGCACTTCCTGCACATCGGGGGCGGCCACACCCGCCACCACCCGCATCACTTCAAACCGGTGTTCCACGCAATCCTCAATTTCCTGCTGCAACTTTTTTGTCGTTTCATCGATGCGTTCCACCGCTCGCGGCAGCCGGTCCGCATCGGGGCCCGCCCCGGGCATACCGTCCAGGCAGGCGGTCACCCGCTCGGCAGCGCTGCGCATCATCTCCAGCTCGCTTTCCAGCAGCCGTTCCCGGTTGACCGATGCGCGGTACTGGCCCAGCCATGCAATTTTTTCCTTATAGGTCATTGTGCTCCTCCTTGTCTAGCTAAAAATAGAAGTTGTGATCTGTCTGTTCCGGGCTTTGTTGGTCATTTTCATCTTAATGCAACAACTATTAGTTGTCAATACAAAAAACAGGACTGCCACGGAGCAGTCCTGTTTTTCGTATAGTCACTTTTTACCGCAAAACGCCGCCGTTCCCGCCCCGCGGGGCAGGAACAGCGGCGTTTCATACCGGCTTGCGGCCGTTTTTCTTTTTTCAGCACAGGGGCGCCACCAGCCGCAAAATCGAGCTGTGCAGTGTACCCAAAAATCCCGTGCGGCAGTCTTTCAGTGCCACGGGGGCGCTTTCCTTCTGGATGGATTCCATATCCGCCCGGATATCTTCCAGCACTTTGCCGCCGTAGATCAGGGCGCTGCACTCAAAGTGCAGGTACAGGCTGCGGTAATCCAGGTTGACGGTGCCCACCGCGGCGATCCGGTCGTCACACAGCCAGGTCTTGGCGTGCAGGAACCCCGGGGTGTAGCTGTAGATCTTGACCCCGGCCCGCAGCAGCGAGGGGAAATAGCTGCGGGTCAGCAGGTAGATGGTGGGTTTGTCGGGGATGCCTGGGGTAAAGATGCGCACATCCATCCCCCGCTTGGCGGCCAGCCGCAAAGCGGTGAGCAGGTCGTTGTCCAGGATCAGGTACGGGGTGCAGATGTACAGCCGCTTCCGGGCCTGGTTGATCAGTTCCAGATAGACGTTTTTGGCTACCGTTTCCCGGTCCACCGGGCTGTCGGCAAAGGGCTGCACCAGGCAGTCGGTTTCCACGGGGTCCACCTGGGGCAGGGCGGCTTCCAGATCCAGTTCCTCCTTGGGGTAGTGCGCCCGCCAGAAGGTCAGGAAGATGTTGGCAAAGCTGCGGGCTGCGGGGCCTTCCAGCCGCACGCCGCTGTCCTTCCAGTAGCCGAAGCGTTTCAGCTTGTTGATGTACTCGTCCGCCAGATTGACACCGCCCGTAAAGGCGATGCGCCCGTCAATGACCATGATCTTGCGGTGGTCGCGGTTGTTCATGACCAGGTTCAACAGCGGCACAAACCGGTTGAAGGAGAAGGCCCGGATGCCCTCTGCCCGCAAAATCTCGTCGTAGTTGCGGGGCAGCAGGCTCAGGCAGCCGGCGTCATCGTAGACCACCCGCACATCCAGCCCCTGGGCGGCTTTCTGGCGCAGGATCTCGTGGATTTGGCCCCACATCTCGCCCATGCCGATGATAAAACTTTCCACATAGATGCTGCGCCGGGCGCTGCGCAGGGCGGGCAGCATATCGGCGAACATGCTTTCGCCGTTGGGGTAGTACCGCACGTCGGTGCCGTCAAACACCGGGCCGGGGGCAAAATCCCGCAGATAGCGGGCGGTTTCGGCGGCACGGGGGTCCAGCTGTTCCAGCTTTTCCTGGGCGGCGGGGTCGGCGGTGCGCAGGGGCGCCAGCTGGGCCTCGGCCTGTTCCATCCGGCGGCGCAGCCGCATGGCGGGCCGTTTGTCGCCCCACAGCAGATAGAGCAGCCCGCCCTGCACCGGCATCACGGTGATAAGGATCAGCCAGCTGATCTTGAATTCCGGCACGGTGGAATCCTGCCGGATCAGCCCCAGGCACATGATCACGCTGAGCACCAGCCCGGCGCCGTTGATCCAGGCGGCGTAATCGCTCAGCCGGTAAAACAGGATCACCAGCCATACGATCTGCAATAACAGCAGCACACCGGTGACCACCAGCCGGCTGAATACCAGCGAGAGGATCTTGCGCAGGATATGGCGCCAGGTCATTTTTTGTTTACCCATATACACCTCGATACAGTCCACCAAAAAAGAAAACGCACCCCATCCGCGGACGGCGGATGAGGTGGCGGGGATAAATTCTGATATCAGGCAAGACGGTCGATTGCCGCCATGCAGTCATCCATCGTGGAAAAAGTCACTGCGCAGTCCGAACCGATGAACCAGCGTTCCTCGCCGTTGCACACGATCTTGCGGATCAGCTTGCCGTGGTATTCTGTCTGAATGTAGATTCCGTTAGGCATTCTTGTCCCTCCCCAAATATAGTGCATTTGCCGGATGGCTGCCCTATATAAGGGTTGGCCGCGCTATGCTTTTGTAAGAATTATAAGGCAGAACGGGCCCGGGCGCAAGTACCAATTTGCCGTTCTTTGGGGCCGATTCCTCTTATTTTTTGGCACAACGCACAAAACCCTTGTACCCAGGCGCCTTTTTTCGCGGTGAAAACCGCCGAACCACGCCGAAAACCGCCCGAATTTGTAAAAAAATCTTGCCAGCCGCGTCCGTTTGTGTATAATATAAGGTAGTGCATTATGTGGCGGTGGTGTACCGTCTGACTTTTTATACGGACCGGAGGAACTTGACTATGACAAAACTGGAAACGCTGCAGTTAAAGTTGACTGCGACCCGCGTGCGGATGGGCGTGATCGAAGCGACCCACGGCGCAGGCTGCGGTCATCCGGGCGGCAGCCTGTCTTCTGCGGATGTCCTGACATATCTGTACTTCCGTGAGATGCGCATTGACCCCGAACAGCCGCAGGACCCCAACCGCGACCGTTTTGTGCTCAGCAAAGGCCATTGCGCACCCGCGCTGTACGCCACGCTGGCCGAACGGGGCTTTTTCTCCGTGTCCGACCTGCCCACGCTGCGCCATTCCAACAGCTATTTGCAGGGCCATCCCAACATGAACACGGTGCCCGGTGTGGATATGAGCACCGGCAGCCTGGGCCAGGGTGTTTCCACGGCCTGCGGCATGGCGCTGGCGGCCAAGCAGCTGGGCAGCGATATCAACGTTTACACCCTGCTGGGTGACGGCGAAATCGACGAAGGCCAGTGCTGGGAAGCCTTTATGTTTGCCAACCACTACAAGCTGGACAACCTGTGCATCATGGTGGACGTCAACGGTCTGCAGATCGACGGCACCACCCGCCAGGTCATGAACTCCGAGCCGCTGGACCGCAAGATGGACGCTTTCGGCTTCAACACCATCGTGTGCAACGGCAACTCGTTTGCCGAGCTGGAGCAGGCGTTCAAGATGTTCGACCTGTCCCACGGCAGCGGCAAGCCCACCTGCTTCCTGCTGCGCACCACCAAGGGCCAGGGCGTAAGTTACATGCAGAACGCAGTGGAATGGCACGGCAAAGCGCCCAACGATGACGAGTACGCTCTGGCGATGGAAGAGCTGCGCGCGGCCTATGATTCACTGGAAAAGGAGATCGAGCTCAACAATGGCTGAGATGAAAAAAATTGCTACCCGCGTCAGCTACGGCAACACGCTGGTAGAACTGGCCCGTCAGGGCGCCGACAATCTGGTCGTGTTTGATGCCGACCTGGCCGCCGCCACCAAGACGGAAGTTTTCCGCAACGAATACCCCGACCGTCACTTTGACTGCGGCATTGCCGAGCAGAACATGGTCGGCGCCGCCGCCGGCATGAGCACCATGGGCTTTGTGCCTTTTGTGTCCACCTTTGCCATGTTTGCCGCCGGCCGTGCCTTTGAGCAGATCCGCAACACGGTCGGTTACCCCCACCTGAACGTGAAGATTGCCGCCACCCATGCCGGTCTTTCGGTAGGTGAGGACGGTGCCTCCCACCAGTGCTGCGAGGATATCGCCCTGATGCGTTCCATCCCCGGCATGGTGGTGCTGAGCCCCGCCGATGACGTGGAGGCCCGCGCCGCCGTCATCGCCGCTTACAACTACAACGGCCCGGTGTACCTGCGCCTGTCCCGTCTGGCTTCGCCGGTGTTCCATGACCCCGAAACCTACGAGTTCCAGATCGGCAAGGGCGAAAAGCTCACCGACGGCTACGATATCGCCGTGATCTCCACCGGCCTGATGACCAGCGAAGCCCTGCGGGCTGCGGTGCTGGCCAAGCGCCAGGGCATCAATGTGCGGGTCATCAACATGCCCACCATCAAGCCCCTGGACGAGGAGATCATCCTTACCGCCGCGCGGGAATGCCGCCGCATCATCACCGTCGAAGAACACAATGTCATCGGCGGTCTGGGCGAAGCGGTCTGCAGCCTGCTCAGCGAGAAGCTGCCCTGCTACGTCCGCCGTCTGGGTGTGCAGGACCAGTTCGGTCACTCCGGCCCCGCCAACGAGGTGCTGCGTGACTACGGCCTGTCTGCCGAAGCCATCGCCGCCGCCGTGCGCGACATTGTCCGTCCCGACCATACCGGCGACGAGAACAACCAGTAAAAAACACACAACCGCCCCGGGCGCTTTCCAGCCCCGGGGCGGTTTTTCTATTTTTTTTGGCCCGGTTTCTTTCCTGTCAAGCACACTTTCCTTTTTTCAACAGGACCATCCCCTGCGTTTTCCACAAGGGGTGGTTGTTTTGTGCAAAACTTTACCCCGCCACCGCCAAACGCTCCAACGGGAACCCCTGGGCAAACCGCGCGCAGTAGACCCGGGTGCAGTGGCAATACCGGCCAAAAGTCTGCCGGGCTGCCGCCGCGTCACCGTAGACTTTCCAGCAGCCAATGCATTTGAAGCCGCATACCGGGCTTTGGATGAACCCTTCCACGTCCTCCGGCGGGTAGCTCAAAAACAGGCCGATCTCATGGGGAAATTCGTCCTGTTCCCGCAGCCGCTGCATCAGCCGTCCCAGGCAGCGGGCCGGTTCATCGCAGCAGTAGCCCCGGGGCGCCAGCAGCGCACGGACTTCGGGCCGCTGCAGGTCCCGGGCCAGCCGGGCAGGGCGGTACAGGTAGATCAGCGCCCGGCCCTTCTGCCAACGCAGGGGCATGACCCGCAGCCCTTTGGGGGCCAGCCTGTGGTTCCAACAGCGCACACAATCCCGCATGGCCTGTTCCTCCGCAAAGGGGCAGGTAAACAGACTGCCGGTTTTCAGCCCGGCCAACGTGGGCGACCCGTGACGGATCATCAGTTCCTCGCACATGGATAAGCCTTCCTTTCTTTGGGAAATTGTGAGTTAGCATTAACTAACTTTCATGGAAAAAGAAACGCCGCTATGGGCAGCCCTTTGCGGCTTTCTAGTTAGCTATATCTAACTTCGCAGACAGTATACCATGCCACGCCTTCCCTGTCAACCCCTGCAACAGGCACAGCATCGTTCCCTTGGCTGTCCCCCTCCCCTGCCGCTTCCGCACAAAAAAGCCCCTGTACCGGCTGGTACAGGGGCTTTTGCAATTACTGTTTTGCTTCCCGGGGCAGGGTGCGGAAGAACTTTGCCATGGGCAGGCAGCCTGCCACATCGGCAATGACCCATCCGATGGGGATGGACACCCAGATGCCCGCGGCTCCCAGCGCCGGAATGGCCGACAGGGCATAGGCCAGCACCACCCGCAGCCCCAGAGAGATCACGGTGAGCACCACCGACATCCCGGGCCGTTCGATGGCTCGGTAGAAACCGTAAAGCAGGAACAGCAGGGCGATCAGGCAGTAGAACGCCCCCTCGGTGCGCAGATATTGCACACCCACGGCCAGGATCTCCGTTTCCTCCGGCTGCACAAAAATCAGCATCAGCGGCCGGGCCAGCACAAAGACCACGGCGCTCACCGCCGCACCGAAAAGCATGCTCACCGCCACCGCGCTGCGGGTACCGCGGCGGATGCGTTCATACCGTCCGGCGCCGTAGTTTTGGGCAATAAAGGTGGAGAAGGCATTGCCGAAATCCTGCACCGGCATATAGGCGAAAGAGTCGATTTTGACGGCGGCGGCAAACGCGGCCATGACCGCGGGACCGAAGCTGTTCACCCGGCCCTGCACCATCAGGATACCGAAATTCATGATGGACTGCTGTGCCCCTGTAATAAAGGAAAGCCGGAACACATGCCCCGCGCAGGGGGCGTCCCACCTGGCATCGGCGCGGGTCAGCCGCAGGTCCCTCCGGGTGGCCAAGGCATAGACGCAAAGGCCCGCACCGGACAGCCACTGGGCAATAACGGTGGCCCAGGCCGCACCGGCCACGCCCCAGTTCAGGCCCAGCACAAAGGCCACATCCAGCACAATGTTCAGCACAGCGGAAAAGCCCAGGAACACCAGCGGCCGCACCGAGTCCCCCACCGCCCGCAGCAGACAGGCGTAGTAGTTATATAAAAAGGTGCCCCCGATGCCCGCAAAGATCACCAGCAGATAGGTACGCATCAGCCCGCGCACCTCGGCAGGCACCTGCAGCAGCCACAAAATGGGGTCAATGAGCAAAAACACCGCAATGTTCAGGATCACCGCCGTGCCGCCGATCATGCAAAGGGAGAGGAATATCTCCCGCCGCATGCGGGCTGCGTCCCCCCGTCCGAAAGAGATGGACACCGCCACGCCGCTGCCCATGGAAAGCCCCAGCAGAATGGATGTCAAAAAGGTCATCAGGGTATAGGCCGAACCCACGGCGGCCAGGGCATCGGCGCCCACATACCGCCCCACGATCAGGGTATCGGCAATATTGTACAGCTGCTGCAGCAGATTGCCCAGCATCATGGGCAGCGCAAAGCGCAGCAGCGTGGGGGTAATGGGTCCTTCGGTCAGGGCCCGGGCATTGGTTTGCATTCGGTCTTGCACCTCCCGGTTATACGGCACAGGGCCGCCTTACTATCATAGGCCAAAACCCGCCATCCTGCAAGTGCTCCCCGCCATTTTGCCGCCGCCCGCACAAAACCCGGGCACCCTTTCGGTGTGCCCGGGTCTTTCTCAGGGATTCTGGCGGGAAAAATGCCCCACAAATTCTTTAGTATAGGTGTCCTTGCCCTGTTTGCGGCAGGCCACCCCAAACGTCAGCGGTGCGCAGCCCGGCTCAAAAGGCAGGCGGACCATGGTATCAGGCAAATCCACCGTGTAAAATTCCGGGAACAGCGCCACCCCGTACCCGCATTCTGCCAGCAGAATGCCCGCACGGTCGCTCTCGCAGTGGATGTCCAGATGATTCAGGCTGTGCTCGATGATCCAGTCCCGCAGCCGGTTGGACTGCTCAAAGGGGACCATCTTGGGGTGCAGCGTCAGGATGCGCTGGTCTTTCAGATCCTCAAAATGCAGTTCACTGCGGGTTGCCAACGGGGAATCCCTGGGCAGAACCGCATACAGCGCGGCTTCGGCCATAGGGTGGAATTCACAGTTGGGCAGCCGGTGGATCATGTTCTGGGTGCACAGCATCACATCCAGCTGTTCCGCCTCAAACATCTTTTTCAGATTGAAATAGTCCTGCACATGGAGGACCGGGCTGAACCCCGGGTGCTGCTGCCCCAGGGTCCGCAGGGGCTCTTTCAGGTAGCGCAGTTCGGTGCTGCTGGTGCAGCCGATGTGAAACAGCCGCACCTGGGTCTGGACGGCATCGTGCATCTTTTTCTGGGCAATTTCGATCTTGGCCAGGATCTCTTTGGCGTCGTTGTAAAAGCCCCGCCCCGCATCGGTCAGGCGCACCATCTTGGAATTGCGGATGAACAGCGGGGTTTTCAGTTCCGCTTCCAGCGTCTGGATATGGTGGGTCACGGTAGGCGGCGACAGGTACAGTTCCTCCGCCGCCTTGGTAAAGTTCAGCCGGTCTGCCACGCAGACAAAGCACAGCAGCTGCTGGGTATTCATAGGCGGAATCCTCCCTCTGTGATGTTGGGATCAGTATAGCGCACTTTTTCATCTTTTGCAATATTGTATTCGATATTTGCTAACATCGAACAACTATTTGAAATTCTAAATCATCAGGGAACATGGTATAATCCATTACCGAAGACAGGGTCTGCCGCCCCGTGCGGCAGCCGTAAGAGAGGTGAGGATATGAACACAGACCCCCATGCGTTGGTGCTGGACAATCGCCGCATTGTGCAGGCGCTGGAACGCCGGGCCGATGCCGCCCTGGCACCGGCAGGCCTGACAGCCGCGCAGGGGCATGTGCTGCTCCACATCTTAAAACAAGGGGAGGCGGGCACCTCCCTGACGGCGATCCACCGCCGGTTTGGCACCTCCATGGCCACCCTCAGCGGCATCCTGAAATGCCTGCGACGGGACGGTTATGTGCAGGCGGTGCCCTGCCCGGGCGATGAGCGCCGCAAGCTCCTCTTCGGCACCGAAAAAGCCCGGCAGCTGCAGCCGTTTCTCGCCCGCACACTGGAGGGCGGCAACCGGCGGCTGTACCGGGATTTTTCCGAGGAAGAGCTGCGTACCCTGGCCCGCCTGCAGCAGAAAATGTTGTCCAACCTGAATGTTTCCGATTCAAAGGAGTGAAGAAAGTGAAGAAAGTACTGCAACAGCTCAAACAGTATAAGCGCGATGCCTGGATCTGCATCGGGCTTACCTCCCTGGAGGTGGTGATGGAAATTCTTCTGCCCTTCGTCACCGCCCGCATCATCGACGAGGGCCTGCAGGGCGCCAACCTGGGCGCGGTATACCGTTACGGCATCCTGATGGTGGTTATGGCCTTGGTCAGCCTGGCCTGCGGCGCCCTGGCGGGCAAAGCCGCGGCTGCGGCCTCGTCGGGCCTGGCCGCCAACCTGCGGGAATCCATCTACGCCCAGATCCAGACCTTTTCCTTTTCCAACATTGACAAATTCAGCGTGCCCGGTCTGGTCACCCGTATGACCACCGACATCACCAACGTACAGAACGCCTTCATGATGGTCATCCGCGTGGCGGTCCGCTCCCCTCTGACGCTGGTGTTCAGCTACGCCATGTGCCTGTACATCAGCCCCCGGCTCAGCGCCATGTTTTTCCTCGCCGTGGTGTTCCTGGTGGCGGTCATCGGCAGCATTATGGTGGTAACGCTGCGCATCTTCAACGAAGTATTCCAGAAATACGACGACCTGAATGCCAGCGTGCAGGAGAATATCTCCGCCATCCGGGTGGTCAAGGCCTTCGTGCGGGAAAAGTACGAGAACGACAAATTCAGCAAGGCATCCCGCAATCTGTACCGGATGTTCGTCAAAGCCGAGGGCCTGTTGGCCTTCAACAACCCGGCCATGATGGTGGCGGTCTACTTCTGCATCATTTCTGTGTCCTGGTTCGGCGCCCAGTACATTGTGGGCGGTTCCATGACCACCGGTGACCTGACCAGCCTGTTCAGCTACATCATGTCCCTGCTCATGAGCCTGATGATGCTCTCCATGGTGGTGGTCATGATCAGCATGTCGCTGGCCAGCATCCGCCGTATCAGCGAGGTCCTCACCGAGACCCCCGACCTGCACAACCCCGAACAGCCGGTGGAAAAGGTTGCCGACGGCAGCATCGATTTCAACCATGTGAATTTCTCCTACAAGCACGGCAGCGGCAAAAACGCCCTGACCGACATTGACCTGCATATCCGTTCCGGCGAGACCATCGGCGTCATCGGCGGCACCGGCTCGGGCAAATCCAGCCTGGTGAACCTGATCTGCCGCCTGTACGATGTGGATGAAGGCTCGGTCTGCGTGGGCGGGCTGGACGTGCGCCGCTATGATATGGAAGCCCTGCGCAATCAGGTTTCGGTGGTGCTGCAAAAGAACACGCTTTTCTCGGGCACCGTTCTGGATAACCTGCGCTGGGGCAACCCCGACGCCACCGACGAAGAGTGCATCGCCGCCTGCAAGGCAGCCTGCGCCGATGAGTTCATCGACCGCATGCCGGACGCCTACCAGACCCGCATCGAACGGGGCGGCGCCAACGTATCCGGCGGCCAGAAGCAGCGCCTCTGCATTGCCCGCGCCCTGCTCAAACGGCCCAAAGTGCTGATCCTGGACGACTCCACCAGCGCCGTGGATACCGCCACCGATGCCAAGATCCGGACGGCCTTTGCCAAAACCATTCCCGGCACCACCAAGATCATCATTGCCCAGCGTATTTCCAGCGTGCAGGACGCCGACCGCATTCTGGTGCTGGATAACGGCCGGATCAACGCCTTTGACACCCACGAAAACCTGCTCAAGACCAACGCGATCTATCAGGAGATCTACGAATCCCAGGTCAAGGGCGGCGGCGACTTCGACCAGCCGGCCTGAAAGGAGGAAACTTCATGAAACAACCCAATCAGACCCGTCCGGCGCCCATGAAGGTGCTGAACCGCGTCTTACGCTATATGCTGCACTACTACGCGCTGCCTTTTGCGCTGGTCATCTGCTGTATTCTGATAGCCGCCGTTGCCACGGTCACCGGCTCTACCTTCCCCCAGACCTTGGTGGATGACTATATCGTGCCCATCCTCAACAGCGGCTCTGCCGATTTCAGCCAGCTGGCCGCCAGCCTGGTACGGCTGGCCTGCATCCTGGCGGTGGGCGTGCTGGCCTCCTACGGGTACAACCGCATCATGGTCACCATCAGCCAGGGCACCATGCGCCGCCTGCGTGACGATTTGTTCCACCGCATGGAGAGCCTGCCCATCTCTTACTTTGACACCCACGCCCACGGCGACATCATGTCGGTGTACACCAACGATATCGACACCCTGCGCCAGCTGCTGAGCCAGAGCATTCCCCAGATCATCAACACCACCGTGACCATGGCGGCCACCCTGGTGGCCATGCTGGTGCTCAACCCGGCCCTGACCGTGATCTCGGTGCTCACAGCCTGTGTCATGGTGCTGGTGACCACCAGTTTCACCCGTCTGTCGGGCAAATACTACATCCGCCAGCAGCACGACCTGGGCGTGGTGGACGGTTTTATTGAAGAAATGCTGGACGGCCAGAAGGTGGTCAAGGTATTCTGCCACGAGGACGCCGCCCTGCGGGATTTCCGCGCCGTAAACGACCGCCTGCGGGACAGTGCCAACATGGCCAACCGTTACTCCAACCTGCTCATGCCCATCAACGCCAACATCGGCTGGCTCAGCTATGTGCTGGTAGCCATTGTGGGCGCGGTGCTGGGCATCAACGGCCTGGCGGGGGTCACCCTGGGCACCGTCATCAGCTTTTTGAGCCTGAACAAGAGCTTTACCAACCCCATCACCCAGATCAGCATGCAGATCAACTTTGTGGTCACCGCAGCCGCCGGTGCCCAGCGTGTGTTTGACCTGATGGACCAGACCCCCGAAACAGACGACGGCTATGTGGAACTGGTCAACGCCCGGGAGGACGCCGACGGTCAGATGCAGGAAGCATCGGAACGCACCAACGTCTGGGCCTGGAAACACCCCCACAAGGCGGACGGCACCATCACCTACACCCGGCTGGAAGGCAGCGTGGTGCTGGACGATGTGGACTTCGGCTACACGCCGGAAAAACTGGTGCTGCACAACATCAGCCTGTGGGCCAAACCCGGCCAGAAGATCGCCTTTGTAGGCGCCACCGGTGCCGGCAAGACCACCATCACCAACCTGATCAACCGCTTCTACGATATTGCGGACGGCAAGATCCGCTATGACGGCATCAACATCAACAAGATCAAGAAAGACGATCTGCGCCGCAGCCTGGGCATCGTATTGCAGGACACCCACCTGTTCACCGGTACCGTGATGGACAACATCCGTTACGGGCGGCTGGATGCCTCCGACGAAGAGTGTATGGCCGCCGCAAAACTGGCCAACGCCGACGGCTTTATCCGCCGCCTGCCGGACGGATACAACACCATGCTGACCGGCGACGGTGCCAACCTGAGCCAGGGTCAGCGGCAGCTGCTGGCCATTGCCCGGGCAGCGGTGGCCGACCCGCCGGTGCTGATCCTGGACGAGGCCACCTCCTCCATCGATA
>ERZ1643250.1369-NODE-1369-length-20990-cov-64.176021_pt1 | contig 20990 bp, 19 predicted proteins | sample MGYA00579262_ERZ1643250 | MGnify/ENA primary metagenome ERZ1643250 (study PRJEB29033, sample SAMEA4952265) | chicken gut metagenome | biome: Broiler Chicken; feature: Gastrointestinal Tract; material: Caecum | place: Ireland | collected 2018 | study: Broiler... | reverse complement strand
TGGCTTGCAGGAAATGTATACGACTTTCTCACACCTATATCGATCAATGATCTTGGGCAAAGCTTTGGGATGGATTCCATCTCTTGGCGGGTCCAGGACAATGAAGTCCGGTTTCTCTTCCACCTGGTCCAGAACCTTCAGCACGTCCCCTGCAATAAACCTGCAGTTTGTGATCCCGTTGAGAGCAGCATTTTCTTTTGCGGCTTCCACTGCTTCTTCCACGATTTCCACTCCGATAACTTCTTTTGCCACTTCTGCCAGTATCTGGGAAATGGTGCCGGTTCCGCTGTACAGGTCAAAGACTGTCATGTCTCTGGTGTCGCCAATATATTCCCTTGCTGTATTGTAAAGGACCTGGGCGGCATAAGAGTTGGGCTGGAAGAAAGAAAAAGGTGTGATCTTAAACTTCAATCCCAGGATTTCCTCGTAGAAATAGTCCTTTCCGTAAAGAAGTCTGGTTTCGTCGCTTCGCACCGTATCAGAAAGGGCATCATTGATTATATGAAGGATTCCCACGATCTTACCTTCCAGGGATAGATCCAGCAGCCTTCTGGTCAGTTCTGAAAAATCCGGATTTTCCTGGCTGGTAGTAACCAGATTTACCAGAATCTCTCCGGTGGTATTTCCCCGGCGGAGGAGAAGGTGCCTGAGAAAACCGGTGTGCTGCATTTTATGGTAGTAAGTAAAGCCCTGTTCCCGGCAGTATTCCAGAACACAGCCAAGGATTTTGGTCATATCTTCATGGACCAGCTTACAGTCCAGGGCATTCAGCACATCATAGGTGCTGCCTTTTTTGTGCAGGCCCAGGGACAGGGGACCGTCCTTGTACTCATCTCCAAAAGAGAATTCCATCTTATTTCGGTAGGCAAATTCCTGGGGACTTCCTTTTATCCCCTGGAATATGTAGTCCGGACAGCCCTTCTCGTCTGTCTGCCCGCCTTTGATCAGGGCATCATCCAGAAGCTCCTTTACCTGGTCCGCCTTCATCTTTAACTGCTCTTCATAGGGCATGGTCTGGTACATACATCCGCCGCAGGCCGGAAAGATACTGCACATCGGATTTCTGGTCTCCAGAGGCGATTTTTCCAGCACTTCCAGCAGCCTTCCCTCTATTTTTTTCCCTTTTTTCTTATTGATCACAAACTGGACCTTCTGACCGGGAATCCCGTTTTTTACCGTAACCTTTCCTTCTTCCAGACAGACTCTTCCTTTGTTTGGAAAATCTACTTTCTCAATTATTCCCTGATAAATTTCGCCTTTCTTCAAACCCTCTTTTCCTTTCTTTTATTAATTCCTCTTATATCTGTACGAATAATACTTTCCTGATCTTGTGCAGCTGTCCGGCAAAATCCGGGCTCTGAATATTACAGAGCTCTGCCGGACTTGTCCCACAGAAAAAGAAGCCCCGGTCTCCCGAAGCTCCTTATTGTCTTTCTTACTTTTCTTCTTTATCTTCGTCCTCATCCTCGTCCTCGAAGTAATCATCGAAGTCCTCATCGAAATCTTCTTCAAAGTCTTCCAGATAATCCGGGGTAAAGAAGCGGTAAACTGCGTATGCGATACCTGCAACCGCTGCTACTGCACCGATAATTGCCAGGACCCATAATACCGTATTCTTGTTTCTTTCCTCTTCTCTTTTCTGTAAAGCTGTCATTAAATCCTCAATACGATTCATAGCCTGCACCATCCTCTCTTTTTACAGCCTTGCTGCAAATGTATTGCTATCTGCTGTATCTGCCCTACAGCTTCTGTCTTTTAGATATTATACCACTCTAAAAGGAATTTTACTATCCTTTCTTCGTTTTTTCCAAAAGGAATTTTTTCAATTCTCTGATTTTGCCTTAAACTTTCTTTAATTTTGCAAAAGAGGCAAACATCTTTTTAATTCCCACTTTATCGAAGTTTACCGTCACTTCATAGTCACGGCCTCCTTCTGCAATATCGGTGACCACCCCTGTTCCGAATTTTATGTGCTTCACCGTATCTCCCACTCCATAGTCCAGGCCTTCCGCATGTTTTACCTCGAATTTCTTCGGTATAAATGCCGGCTGCTTAAATGCCTGCTTCAGCTGCCGCATAGAGGTTGGAAGGGGGATGTCAATATTTTTCTTTTCCTGAACTTCTCTTCCCAGATCTACCAGTTCCCTTGGAATCTCACGGATAAAGCGGGAAGTCTTATTATACTGGGTCTCTCCCCGGATCATTCTCTGCTGGGCACAGGTAAGGGTCAGTTCCTTCATGGCCCTTGTGATTCCCACATAGCAGAGACGTCTTTCTTCCTCCAGCTCAGTGGGGTCATCTGCGGTTATGGTCATATAGCTGGGGAAAATGCCGTCTTCCATTCCAGCCAGAAATACATAGGGAAATTCCAGACCTTTGGCACTGTGCAGAGTCATCAGGAGAACCTGATTATTATCGCCTTCTACTGTGTCGATATCTGCGATCAGCGCAACCTCTTCCAGGAAACCGGAAAGGGTAGGATCCTCATTTTCCTCTTCATAAGATACAATCTTGGTGATCAACTCGTTAATGTTCTCAATACGGGCTTCTGATTCCTCTGTGCCTTCTGCTTTCAGTTCTTCCACATAACCTGTATCCTCAAGGATATCTTCCAGGAGCGCAGAAGGTGACAGATATTCCGCCTTGCTCCGCAGAGTCTGGATAAAGGTAACAAAGGGCTGGATCTTTGATGCGGCCCTTCCCACCCGTTCCATACACTCTGGTTCTCTTAAAGCATCGTAAAAGCTCATGCCTCTTTCAGAAGCGTAATCCTGTACCTTTCCCAGGGTAGTGGCTCCGATTCCTCTCTTAGGCACATTAATGATCCTCCGGACAGCCAGATCGTCTCTCGCATTATCTACTGTTTTTAAGTAGGCCAGTAAATCTTTAATCTCCTTTCTGGCGTAGAAGTTTACTCCTCCCACCAGCTTATAAGGAATATTTGCCATAAGGAATTTTTCCTCGAAAAGGCGGGACTGGGCATTGGTCCTGTAAAGAATGGCAAAATCTCTATACTCTCCATCGTGCTCCCGGACTTTTCTGCTGATCTCCCCTCCGATATACTCTGCCTCTTCATAGGCGTTCATGAATTGACGGAAATGGATCTTTTCTCCCTCTTCATTTTCTGTCCACAGAGTTTTGCTCTTTCTGCCCAAATTGTTCTGTATTACCTGATTAGCGGCGTTGAGGATATTCTGAGTAGAACGATAATTCTGTTCCAGCTTAATGACCAGAGCCTGGGGGAATACTTTTTCATAGCCCAGAATATTGCCAATATTGGCCCCCCGGAATTTGTAGATAGATTGGTCATCATCTCCCACTACACAGAGATTTTTATACTTTTCCGCCAGAAGACTGACAAACTTAAACTGGGCGGTGTTTGTATCCTGATACTCGTCCACCATGATATATTTAAAACGTTCCTGGTAATAATCCAGCACTTCCGGACAAGAGCGGAAAAGCTCCACAGTCTTAACGATCAGATCGTCAAAGTCCAGGGCGTTGTTTTTTTTCAGCTCTTTCTGATACTCCTTATAGGCCAGGGCGATTTTCTTTTTGGAAAAATCCCCCATCACATTGAGCTCATACTCTTCCGGTCCTATAAGCTCATCCTTTGCAGAGGAAATTGCCGCCAGAATAGCTCTTTCCTTAGTAATCTTCGTATCAATCTCCAGCCGCTTGCAGATTTCCTTCATAACCGTTTTCTGATCGTCTGTATCATAGATGGTAAAGTTATTATCAAAGCCCAGGCGATCAATATATCTTCTCAGGATCCGCACACAGCTTGAGTGAAAAGTGGAAACCCAGATGCTTTCTGCCCCGAATCCTACCAGCTTGTCCACTCTTTCCCGCATTTCCCCTGCTGCCTTATTGGTAAAGGTAATCGCCATGATATTCCAGGGATTGACTCCCTTCTCTTCGATCAGATAGGCAATCCTGTGGGTCAGCACCCTGGTTTTCCCTGAACCGGCTCCCGCCAGGATCAGCACAGGGCCTTCTGTATGAAAAACAGCTTCTCTCTGCTGTGTATTTAATGTATCATAGATACTCATATCTGAAATCCTCCCTTTTATCTTCCCAAAAAAGGAAACGTTTGTTCCTATAATATACCACAAAACAGCGGTCCAAGTGAATATTTATTTGCCCACTAGTCATTGTTCGGCTAGTATATCATATTTGTCTGATCTCATGCAAGTCTGGGGAAAGACCCTCTGGAAGAAAACACGAATTCTCCAGCCTGAAGCCTTTGGAAATCCCACCCACCTGTTTACTGTAGCTGTGCTGTTACAAAAAAAATCCCCGCCCAAACAGCGAGGATTTTATTATCTGAATTTCATAGCTTCCGTTTGTATTCTGTCAGCCCGGAACTTTCTGGCTCTTTTTAATAATAAACAGAACTGCCAGCAGAAGAAGGATTCCCATAGGAAGCGGAATCCAGGGCACTTTCACAAATCCGGCTATAATATAAGTAATAAAGCTGATGACCGCAGCCAAAACAGCATAGGGAAGCTGTGTTGACACATGATTTACATGGTCACACTGAGCTCCTGCAGAAGCCATGATGGTGGTATCCGAAATGGGCGAACAATGGTCACCGCATACAGCCCCTGCCATACAGGCTGAGATAGAAATGATCATTAATGTAGGATCGGAATTTTCAAACACTTTTACTACAATAGGAATCAGAATACCAAAGGTTCCCCAGGAAGTCCCTGTGGCAAAAGCCAGGAAACATCCGATCAGAAAAACGATGGCCGGCAGGAAATTCATCAGACTTCCTGCTGCAGATTCCGTAGCTATCTCCACAAATTCTGCAGCTCCCAGACTATCTGTCATAGCTTTTAAGGTCCAGGCAAAGGTAAGGATCAGGATAGCCGGAACCATAGCCTTAAATCCTTCCGGTATGCACTCCATACAGGAGCGGAATACCAGTACTCTTCTCGCACTGTAAAAAATTACCGTAATAATCAGGGCGATCAGACTGCCGATGGACAAGGCTATAGATGCATCACTCTGAGAGAAGGATTCTACAAGACTGGTGCCGCTGAAAAATCCGCCGGTATAGATCATTCCCACAATACAGCAGATTACCAGAACGATTACAGGGAAGACCAGGTCGATAACCTTTCCCTTAGGATTGGGTTTCAATGCAGATGCGGCTTCATCCAAACGTTTCCCGGAAGTGTAGATATCTCCCTTCATAGCATTGGCCTCGTGGACAGCCATAGGTCCAAAATCTACTTTCATCAATACAATGGCAAACATCATCACAATGGTCAGCAAAGCATAATAGTTGTAAGGGATCGCCCGGATAAAAATGGCAAATCCATCTTCCCCTTCTACAAACCCGCTGACTGCTGCTGCCCAGGAAGACACTGGGGCGATAATACATACCGGAGCCGCCGTGGCATCAATAAGATAGGAAAGCTTTGCCTTGGATACATTGTGCTTATCCGTGATGGGCCGCATAACGCTTCCCACTGTAAGGCAGTTGAAATAATCATCTACAAAAATCAGGATTCCCAGAATGATTGTTGCAATCTGGGCTCCTACTCTGGTCTTAATATGGACTCCGGCCCATCTTCCGAATGCGGCAGAGCCTCCTGCGCTGTTCATCATGGAAACCATAGATCCCAGAATAACCAGGAAAATCAGGATTCCCACATTATAGGGATCTGAAAGAACACTGATAAATCCATCTTCCACCAAATGGACCACAGTTCCTTCAAAGCCGAAATTGGAGTAAAACAGCGCTCCTACGAGAATTCCTACAAAAAGGGAGCTGTACACTTCCTTTGTAATAAGAGCCAGCACAATGGCCACTACAGGCGGCAGCAGAGACCAGATTGTGGCATATACCGCCGGCTCCTGCACTTGTTCCCCCTCAGCGGCAAATACCGTCACTGACCATAAAACTGTCAGGAACAGTGACAGGACCAGGCCTGTTCCAAATAATCTCTTTCTGTTTTTCATAATCTTATCCTTTCTGATTGTATAGTATCCCGTCTGTTTATTCCGGGACTTTCTCCTCGGCGTACAATGGGTCTTTCCTTTGTACTTCAAGAGTAAACGAAAAGAAAACCATGAGCCTTTTCCGAAATGGATGCGCCCATGGTCTTATAAATTCTTTTCCTGTATCCTTTGTCCTGCCTAAACAAAATTCAGAGAAAGAAACGGATAGCGCTCCACTTTTCGTGACAGAATACGGTATATTATACAGTATTCCAGGAAGACCTCCCGGGCGGATAGTCTTCCTTCGGCAGCTTCCCCTTTCCTCTTCTGCGGCTGTCCCCGCCCTGTGCAGAAGGCTACTCTTGAAACCTGCGCCTCTATCGTCTCACTGGTTTTAACCAGATTTGATTTCCTTTTGTGTTATCATACCATTATTTATCTTGTATGCCAATACAAAAAGCGACAAATTTTACGATTTTCCCCCATCTCTTCCGGCATACCAGGAAATCCTTACGGAAAATCATTTACAAATAGTTTTCAAAACTATATAATAAGGAGCAGAGGTGATAAAATGACAATTGATACAAAAGACATATTAAACAGCATACTTTCCAGCATATCCAGAATTGATTATATTAAGCCGGAAGAGATTCCCGGTATTGATCTATATATGGACCAGGTAACTACCTTTATGGAGGAACATCTCCGTTCTTCCAAACGCCACAGAGAGGACAAGATCCTGACAAAAACCATGATCAACAACTATGCCAAAAACGACCTTCTTCCTCCTCCGGTAAAGAAAAAATATTCCAAAGAGCATATGCTGATGCTGATTTTCATCTATTATTTCAAAAATATACTGTCGATCAGTGATATCCAGAAGCTTCTGGGGCCTCTTGCTCAGAAATACTTTCCCGGGGAGGGCAGCATCGATCTTACAGCCCTTTATGAGGAAATTATGAAGCTGGAGGTGGAACAGATAGAACCCCTTGCTAAAGATGTGACCAGAAAATTTTCCCTGGCAAATGACTCTTTTCAAGATATTTCTGAGGAAGAAAAAGAATTTCTTCATAAATTTGCTTTTATCTGTATGTTAAGTTTTGATGTGTATGTAAAAAAACAGGTCATTGAAAATCTCATTGACCAGATGTCCGAAGAAGGAACTGATTAGAATCTTTTCTATTATTACAAAAGGACCGCCCTTAGGCCGCATATATCAGGAATCTTTCAAGCTCCTATACGGCACAAAGGGCAGTCCCTCTGTATTTTTTAAATTATATTCTTATGATTTTCCATAATTTTTTCTACAATCTCTCTGCCTTTCCTGCCGGCCTCTTCAATAACCTGGACATCCCCCTTAAAATGCCACATTCCAAGAGATGCTTTCAGAATGATTTCCGGGATTGTTCCCTCTATTAAAGGTTTCATTCCCTGATAGAGCACTAAAGACCTTTCCATGCTGGCAGATACGTAATTTCCATACCACCCCATTTTCTCTGTTTCCTCATCGCTCATCCAGGGGCAGTACTTGTCCCGTATGCATATATAGGTCTCTACCCCAGTCTCTATAAGCACATCCAGAAGAATGTCCTCTCTCAGGATATCCTCATAGAAAGAGCGGTAAGGCGTCTGAGACAGTGCCGTATAATTCAGACAGATTAACGTAGCTGAATAGAGGACTGGCGTCTCATGTCTGTTTACATACATCTTCGTATAACCTGCCAGTCGGTGGAAAATACGTCTTACAATCTCTACCGCCATCTCTCTTTTGCTTTTAAAATGGTAAGCAGTAAGCCCTACACTGATATGTACCTTAGATGCAATCTGCCGAATGCTGGTTTTAGTATAACCCTGGGTCAGAAATAATTCCCTGGCTATCTGAAGAATTTCCTCTTTTTTGCTGTCGATTTTTTTTTCTGTACTCATTTATAATATTTCCTTAAGAGAATTACGGCTGAAATCCTTTGGCTATGGCATCATTTGGGCAGTTCATAGCACATCTTCCGCACTCCAGACATCCAAAATGATGTATAAAATATTTTCCCTCTTCGTTAGGGAATATTACATCCTCCATACAGACTTCTTCGCAAGTACCGCATCCAACACATTTTTCCTGATCGATTTCATAGGCCCATGGACGTTTGGAAGCTCCTCCGAAAGAAAATCTCAGTCTGCACACTTCATCATCTTCCGGCAGATGGAAGATTTCTCCGTCACCCCTGTCCAGCACAAAGATCCGGAACATATCTAAGTCCTTATGATAGAGAGCCTTTGTCCCCGGATTCAGCTCCCAATATCTTTTGTAGATTTCCTGGTTTTCCTCAGGGGGCAGCTCTCTGACATGAGCGCTGATCCGTACACTTGCAGAAAGACGCTTCACAGTTTCTCTCACAATAACGCCCACAATATACGGATTCTTTTGAAGTTCATAATACACAGGTTTTCCTTTTGCAAGACCAATGAAAAAATCCCCGCTGTCATCCAGCTGATGGACTTCCAGACCTCTGGCTGTAGGCGTCCTGCCATCCAAAGATGTGGTCCCTATGATCATATAGCCCACTTCTTTTACAAGCTGAAAGGCCGCATTTTTAATCTCTTCATTTGTATTTTTTTCTGTAAGCCCAAGACAGGGCTTTGGATTAAACATACTCATAACTGCCTCCTCCATCACGCTTCTTCATAACTGATATTTATCTCAATCTTATGGAATTTTGCCCGTATAATCGGATAGATGCACGCAATAGCCAGATAAACAAAAATTCCGATAATATGCCCTACCTGGATTTCCAGACATTCATAATATACAAAGGCCGCACTGACCAGCGCTCCAAGAATACATAAAAATGTATAAGCGTTGTCATTAATATGGAACTGAGAGCGCTTCCATATTTCCGGGATTTTTTTAGGCATTGTGATAATGGCAAGGCAGAGGATAACCTGCACACAGTTTGCAAGAGTATTCCCTATATTGGCAACATCGCCGATATTCATGCCGCTTAAAATGATAATAGAGCAAAGCACATAAATCGTCAAGATAATAAAATGAGGAGTTCCACTGGTAGCCATAGAAAGCAAGGCTGCTGCAGACATCACACCGGTAAAAAACTGTTCTTCAGAAAAATACCCTGGCTCCAGATGGATAAAACCAAAGCCTGCAAAAACCAGGAGGGCTAAAATCAAAATGATCACCATAGCATACTGGACCTTTGCAGCTACCTGGATTCCCGTCAGATTTAGAACTACAAATACTGTGAGAATTGCAAAGGCAACCAGCTTTCCATTAATCTCAGGAAAAGCAGAAAGTACATAATCTGCAAAAGATATAGAATATGTAGCTGCTCCAAAGAAATAGCTGACGAATACTACAGAATAATTTTACCTTATTAAAAAAATAAAGCAAAAGCCCAAAATATCTTCATAACGCAAAGAAGAACCGGCCACTCCAGGCTCGGTCCTTCTTTGGTGAATCAACTTTATCCCTTATTCTTTTGAAATCCTGTCAAATACCATATCATAACCGTCGTTTCCATAATTCAGGCTTCTGTTCACGCGGCTGATGGTAGCTGTGGAAGCCCCTGTCTTCTCAGATATCTCCAGATAGGTCTTCTTCTCTTTTAACATCTTAGCTACTTCGAATCTCTGAGATAAAGATAAAATCTCATTTACTGTGCATACGTCCTCAAAAAACTGGTAGCATTCTTCTCTGCTCTTCAGGCTGAGTACTGCGTCAAACAGTGAGTCAACTGCTTCTGTATGAATCTTTTTGCTCATATCACATATCTCCTTATATCAATTTCGCACCCATGACAAGAGAATAACGTTCAAGTTTTTCACTGCTTTGCCGTACTGTTTCATTAACGCTTTAGCAGTTATATCTCCTATCACTTTCATATATATTAGCACAGTAAATTCTTAAAGTAAAGAACAGACTTCGACTTTCTCCACATTATTTATGAAAATTCTATAAAATTTTGTCTTTATTGACATATTTCTTAAATTCATCAACGTTTCTATTGACAATAAGCTCTTCTGGAAATCCCATTTCATCTAAAATCCTCTGGACATAGTCATGACATCCTACCAAAGTATCCGTGTGGGCATCACTGTTTACGATTACTGGAGCCTGGTATTCTCTGCAGTATTTCAGCATAATCCTGATGTTTTCTTCCCCACCCTGTCTGCCGCACCGGGGGTCCAGAGAATTATTATTTACTTCCAGCAGAACTCTATGTTCCTTAGCGCTCTGGACTAAGGCAAGATAGTCTACTTCATATCTGGCATCGTCAGGATGTCCGATAATGTGCAGATAGGGATTCTTCATAACTTCCAGATAAGCATTGGTATTCTCTTCCCTGGTTCCGGGCTTTATACAGGGCACATGCATGCTGGCAATAACGATATCCATTTTTTCCAGGGTTTTTTCTCCCATGTCTACACGGCCCTCATAATCCATAATATTCAGCTCAGTGCCCATATAAAGTTCTACTCCATACATTTCCCGGTCCACCATTTTCAGATTTTCAAAATAAAAAAGCTGACAGGTTCCAGGCATTTTCATAGAGTGTTCTGTAATCCCCAGAAGTTCCAGGCCTTTCTCAGAAGCTGCTTTTGCCATTTCCCGGATAGTGCTGTAGGCGTGGCCGCTGGCAATGGTATGGGTGTGTGCATCTAAAACATATTTCATATTATTCTCCTTCCTTTCCTAACATCAAACTACATATTTTCTCAAAGGCGGAATCATGATCATAATCTGTGCCGCCACACAGGACAAAACAAAGGTCAGAATCCAAAAGATCAGGATCCCTGCATACCCGATTCTTAAAGGAGTTATATGCAGAAATTTATAGAAGAAATTCAGAAATACCGGATGTATCAAATAGATACCAAAACATAGACCTCTGTGGACAGAAAACCAGGATCCAGAAACATTTGCTCTGGATACAGCCAGGAAGATCCCCATAGACATCAGGACAATCCAGGGTGAATCGTATGAGACCGGAAAAAGTTGTAAGCAAAAACCATTAACGATCAGTATTACTCCCATCACAGCGGCTACTGCTCCTCCGATTTTCCAGCTCCATTCCACACAATCCCTAAGATAATACCCTGCCACATAATAGAACAAATATATTCCGGCAAAAGGATAGGTAAATCCCAGATAGAATCCTGTTAACTGTTCTGCAAAAGGCAGTATGCTGCTAAAGCAAAAGCCCAGCAGTAAACCATATTCTAAAAGCCGTTTTCCCCCATAGGCAATAACCACCTTTAAAAGAGGAGTAATGAGATAAAGACCACTCAATTCATATAAATACCACATATGGGCCCAAGTATTTCCCGACAGCGTCATGAGGAATCCTTTTCCTACCATGGTCAGGGAAAAGGTCCGTTCAGTCATGACCAGTTCCATAACAGCGAACACTGTTCCGAAAATAAGAAGAGCCAAAAGGATTCTCCGCACATAATGCTTCAGCAATCTTTCAATGGTAATCTTCTTTTCCGGAGTCAAAAATAATGCTCCTGAGATCATAAGGAAAATAGGAACACCTGCTGTCATCAGATTTTTTACGGTTTCATACACGATTTTCTGCCCCTGATTCATCTCTACGGCTATGGTATCGGATACCCCGGAAATCACATGGAGCATTACTACCATGGCTATCGCCGTCCATCTGAGGATATCCAAATATCCCAGTTGTTTTCTTTTCTCATCCATAACTGTCTCCTTCTTGTTCATCAGACATCCTTTTCCTTCTGGTGAAACATTTTAATAGCCTTCCCTCCCCGGCTTCACAGCTATTTTAATACATTTTTCCCACCACCACAAGGAGCCAAATATAAAGTCCGATACCTGGCAATTATCTGCCGGCTCAGGCACAGCAGCCCTTTGCTGAGCGTATTGTACGAAAAAACAGCAGAGCTGTTCCTCCTGAAAGGATACAGTTCTGCTGCTTTTCTTTACCTGTATCAGATAATCTCGTTAAACAGTTCTTTTACTGTAGGATAGATTTTTACAAATTTCTGATATCTCTCCTCATATTTTGCAGCCAGTTCCGGTTCAGGCTCTACTGTATCAATAACCTTCACGATTTTTTCAGCTGCTTCTTCTACTGATGCAAACTCTCCGTTGGCTACTGCTGCCAGCATGGCTCCCCCTAAGGCCGGGCCTTCCTCAGATTCGATAACATCCACTTTAATGTTCAGGATATTGGCGATCATCTTTTTCCACAGAGGGCTCTTGGCTCCGCCGCCGCAGATCTTGGTCCGCTCAATCTGGATACCCAGAGATTTTGCAACCTCAAAGGAGTCCCTGATAGCGAAGGCTACACCTTCCAGAACTGCCTGAGTCATATCTGCTCTGGTGCTGTCCATGGTCAGTCCGATAAAGGTTCCTCTGGCATTAGGATTATTGTGAGGAGACCGCTCTCCCATGAGATAAGGCAGGAAGAAGACGTTATTCTCTCCCAGCTTCTCAATCTTTGCCTGTTCTCCACTGTAGTCCTTTGTGCCGATGATCTCGTCCATCCACCATTTGTTGCAGGAAGCTGCACTCAGCATACAACCCATCAGATGATAGTGACCGTCTGCGTGAGCAAAGGCATGAAGGGCATTATTGGGGTCTACGCCGAATTCTTTGCTGGAAATAAAGATGGTTCCGCTGGTTCCCAGGGAAATGTTGCACATTCCGTCACCCACTGTACCGGTTCCTACTGCAGCCGCAGCATTGTCTCCGGCTCCTGCCACAATCTTGCAGGTCTCCGGGATGCCCAGCTCTTTCGCCAGCTCAGGTTTTAATGTGCCTACTGTTTCATAGCTTTCGAAAAGCTTCGGCATCTGTTCCTCTGTAACTCCGCAGATATCCAGCATCTCTTTGGACCAGCAGCGATTCTTCACATCCAGAAGGAGCATTCCAGATGCGTCGGACATATCACAGCTGTGGGTTCCGGATAATTTATAAGCCAGATAATCCTTTGGCAGCATGATTTTTTTAATCCGTTTAAAGTTCTCCGGTTCGTTTTCCTTTACCCAGAGGATTTTTGGCGCGGTAAAGCCGGCAAAAGCAATATTGGCTGTATACTGGGACAGTTTATCCTTGCCGATCACATTATTTAAATAATCTGTCTCTTTTCCTGTTCTTCCATCATTCCAGAGAATTGCAGGACGGATTACCTGGTCCTTTTCGTCCAGGATCACCAGGCCGTGCATCTGTCCGCCAAAGCTGATGCCGGCTACCTGACTCTTATCGCAGTCAGCAGTAAGCTCTTTGATTCCTTCCAGGCTCTGCTCCCACCAGTCTTCCGGATTCTGTTCAGACCATCCCGGATGAGGGAAAGAAAGGGGATATTCTCTGGAAACGATCTTCTGGATCTTTCCTTCTCCATCCATGAGCAGCAGCTTCACGGCAGAAGTTCCTAAATCTACTCCAATGTATAACATATTTTCTCTCCTTTACTGAATGGGGACTGCCGCAAGATACGACAGCCCCTGTGATTCATGTCCTTTTCAACTTTTATGCAAATGGATTTTCTGTTGGATACAGAACGCCCTTCGGCTGATTGTAGTTAATTTCTTCTACATCAACACCGAGATACTTGAATACCTCATACAGAGCTTTTCCATAGTGTCCAAAAGCAACAGCTCCATGATGCGGGTAATTCTTTTCTACCAGAACATGACGGTAGAAACGTCCCATCTCAGGAATAGCAAAAATACCGATGCCGCCAAAGCTCTGTGTTGCCACAGGAAGAACTTCACCATGAGCAATGTAAGCCCGAAGCTTGCAGTCAGAAGTGCTCTGAAGACGGTAGAAGGTAACGTCACCTGGAATAATATCTCCTTCCAGAGTTCCCTGTGTAACTTCTTCCGGAAGATTTCTTGCCATGATCATCTGATATTTCATAGTGCAGGAAGTCAGTTTTCCGGAAGTTGTATTTCCGCAGTGGAATCCCATAAAGGTATCTTTCAGTGTATAGTCATATTTACCTTTGATCTCACTGTCATAGATAGATGCAGGAACCGTATTGTTAATATCCAGAAGAGTAACGGCGTCCTGGCTGATCACAGTACCGATGTACTCGCTTACAGTACCCCAGATATCTACTTCACAGGATACAGGGATTCCTCTTCCTGTAAGACGGCTGTTTACATAGCAGGGAACAAATCCAAACTGAGTCTGGAATGCAGGCCAGCATTTTGTAGTCAGAGTCACATATTTTCTGGAACCTTTGTGAGCTTCCACCCAATCCAGCAGAGTAATCTCATACTGAGCCAGTTTTGGCAGGATTTCCGGTTTCATATTGCCTTCTCCCAGTTCCTTCTCCATGTCTTTGGCAACTTCCGGAATACGTGGATCTCCTTCATGATTCTTGAAGGCTTCAAAAAGATCAAGCTCAGAGTTTTCTTCAATCTCAATTCCCAGGTCATAAAGTCTCTTAATAGGAGCGTTGCAGGCCAGGAAGTCCTGAGGACGTGGGCCAAAGCTGATTACTTTCAGATTCTTTAATGCTACTATAGCTCTTGCGATAGGAATAAATTCTTCAATCATATCTGCTACTTCTGCAGCAGTTCCTACCGGATACTCAGGAATGTATGCTTTTAAGTTACGCAGCTTCAGGTTATAGCTGGCATTTAACATACCGCAGTAAGCATCGCCTCTTCCCTGTACAAGGTCTCCTTCTTCAGCTGCTGCCACTACCATACATGGTCCATGGAAATATTTTACTAACAGAGTCTCTGCTGTCTCCGGTCCGAAGTTTCCAAGATATACTACTAAAGCGTTGCATCCGGCTTCTCTCAGTTCTTTCAGAGCTTTCTGCATGTCCACTTCACTTTCTACAACGGTTGGACATTCGTAAATTTCTCCTTTGTAAGCAGCTACTACTGCTTTTCTTCTGTTCTCAGACAGTGTCATCGGGAAACAGTCACGGCTTACGGCCACGATACCCATTTTTACTTCTGGCATGTTCTGTAAATTCATTCTTCTTTACCTCCTGATTAAATTTGTATATTTTTCTGTCTATCCTACAGACAGATTTGCACCTTTTAATCCCACAAAAGCACCTTCGATACCGGCTTCTTCATGGGCAATGAGCCATTTGTTTCTTGCAAACAGCAGCTTGTCCTCCTTTGTATTGTTCTGAGCCGCTGGTGCATCTGTGTTAGTTCCCTTTGGAAGGATCACTGCTGCCCGGAATTTATTTCCGTTTACATTGCAGGGCGCATAGTGAAGCGTTGTGGCATACACTTCGATGACAGTTCCTGCCGGAATCAGGAAGGCTTCCATCTTTCCAGTGTCATATGTACCGTCTTCCTCAATATCCTGCTCTTTTCCCAGGATCAGGATCATATCTGTCTGGGCCACGTTCACCTCAGAATCTCTGTGGTACTCTACTGCATTTAAAAGTACGTTATTTCCATTGCAGTAGCCCACCTGGACAGGCATTCCTCCATAAAGGCTGTAGCCGATCTTCTCCACGCAGGGACAGGCTTCCAGTTTCTCATCAGAGGCCACATATACCACATCATCTGGCTGAGGGGTCTCTTTCAGAGCTTCCAGCAGATCGGAAACATCGATTCCCTGAATTACTTTTCCGTAGGTCTGGAAGGCTTTATCTGTTACCTTCAAAATTTCCATCTGGGACTTACCTCCTTAATTAGTTTAGTCATTAAACTATATCTTTATGCTACCATCTCTATAGAAAAAAAGCAAGTTATTTTTTCGGAAAATCTCTTCTTTTTGCTGTTATTCAATCATGCAGCTGACCCCTGTACAAAAAGAAAGCAGACCTGTCATGCCAGAACATTTGATTCTCTGACTATAACAGGTCTGCGCTTTCAGGCAGCTCCAAAGCTCTCTTTAAATTATATCGTAATATCTTTTCCAAAATATTTATTGGAAAGCTCTGAAAGAGTTCCGTCTTCTTTCAGTTCTTCCAGATTTTCTTCCAATGTATCTGCCAGAGAGTTTCCCTTTCTGGTAAATGCCGCAATCTGGTTTTCTTCCTCTTCTGCCCCAATCTGGTCCTGCACAGAAGAAAGATCCAGATAGGGCTTTGTATGTCCGTAATGTATGGTATTCCACTGACTGATGCCCACGGAAGACAGTACACAGTCATAGACCTCCCCATCCAGAGATTTCAGCAGATTTTCTTCTGATGTGTCTACGATTTCCAGTTCCATATTCATTTTATCCGCCAAAAGCCCTGCCAGTTCTACCTCAAAGCCTTCCGGCTGATTATTTTCCGAAGAAAGATAGCACATTTCTTCAATGCCAAGATGCATCCCCACCCGCAGCACGTCATTTTCCAGGGTTTCCCTGTTTCCAGCTAGAAAGCATCCAGACAAAGACGGAAGAAGCAGCGTGAGCAGAAGTAAAAAACTTCCTCTATTAAATACTCTTTTCATACAGTTTTCTCCAATTATTTCAACCTGTCATGAAAACAATATCATGTAACCTCCCCTTTGTCAATGCGCCGAAGAATACCCGGCACTTGTAAAAGATTTTTTCAGATGGTATGATAAAGGAAATATTTCAGGGGAGAATGAAACTATGGAAAGCTGGAATGGAAAACCTTATCACTCTTTTGATTACATGCTGAAGGAACGCTTTTCCTGCAAGATATATAAGACAGCTCTCAACGGAGGCATGACCTGTCCCAACCGGGACGGCACCCTTGGAGAACGGGGCTGCATCTTCTGCAGTCAGGGAGGCTCGGGAGACTTTGCAGGAGACCGCCGGGACTCTATCACAGAACAGATCAACAAGCAGGCGGAAAAACTGGCTCAGAAAAGAAATGCATCTGCTTTTATTGCTTATTTTCAGGCCTACACCAATACCTACGCCCCTGTGGAATATCTGAGAAAAATCTATACAGAGGCCATAAATCATCCTCAGGTAGCGGCTGTTTCTATTGGCACACGCCCGGACTGTCTGGGTCCAGATGTACTGGCTCTTCTGGAAGAGCTGAATCAGATAAAACCGGTATGGATAGAGCTGGGGCTTCAGACCATTCATGAAAGGACTGCAGCATATATCCGCAGAGGATATCCTCTCTCCTGTTTTGAAGAGGCTGTGAAAGCTCTTCGGCAGCGGGATCTGGATGTCATAGTCCATACCATTCTGGGACTTCCCGGTGAAAGCCGCCAGGATATATTGGAAACTATGGAATATCTGAACCGTCGGGATATCCAGGGGATAAAGCTCCAGCTTCTTCATGTACTGAAAGGGACTGATCTGGCACAGGACTATCTGGAAGGCAGATTTTCCGTCTATACCATGGAAGAATATCTGGACATCCTTATTGATTGTCTGGAACACCTTTCCCCTGATATCGTAATCCACCGTCTCACAGGAGACGGACCAAAAGATCTGCTTATGGCACCTCTGTGGAGCAGTAAAAAACGAACCGTCTTAAATACCCTGCATCATGAATGTAAAATCCGTCATGCTTATCAGGGAAGATTATATAAGGAGGACTAAACTATGGCAGAACCTCTCACACTGTATAAACTGATGATCCTTTATATGCTGGAAAAATCGGAATTTCCTCTGACAAATGCTCAGATTTCTGATTTCATACTGGATAAGGGCTATACCACTTACTTTCATCTCCAGCAGGCCCTCTCGGAGCTCACAGACTCAGAACTTATCAAATCCACAACCGTCCGGAACTCTTCTTATTTCCGTATTACGCCCCAGGGCAGGCAGACACTGTCTTACTTTGAAGACCAGATTTCCGACGGCATTAAATCAGACATTACTGATTTCTTTAAGGAAAATATTATTAAAATACGGGAGGAGCTTTCTGCTGTGGCTGATTATTATAAAGGCCAGAAGGAAGGCTATCAGGTCCGCTGCCGTCTCAGCCAGGACAAGCTCTCCCTGGTAGACCTGACCATTGCCGTACCTACTGAGGAAGCTGCCAAAGCTATATGTATCAACTGGAAAGAGAAAAGCCAGAGTATCTATGAAAACCTCATTGAGTTTCTTCTGTAAAAAAGCAGCCGGCTGTCCTTTTCTACCCATGACAGCCGGCTGCTTTTTTATTTCATTACTTTTTTCAGTTCATCCATAAAGGTATCGATATCCTTGAATTCCCGGTAAACAGAAGCAAATCTTACATAGGCCACTGCATCCAGTTCCTTCAGCTTTTCCATAACGATCTCGCCGATCACAGTGCTGGGGACCTCCCGTTCCTCTTTATTGAAAACTTCCGTTTCAATCTCATCAATAAGCTCTTCTATTCTCTTCACGGGAATAGGCCTCTTATAGCAGGCACGCATAACTCCATTCTGCAGCTTTCCCCTGTCAAACTCTTCTCTGCTCTGATCTTTCTTGATCACAGTCAGGGGAATGGTCTCAATTTTTTCATAGGTAGTAAAACGCCTGCCGCACTCGTCGCACTGACGCCGTCTCCGGATAGAATTATTGTCCGGTACAGGTCTGGAATCAATGACCCTGGTATTATCCTGATTACAAAACGGGCACTTCATACTGTTCCTCCTTATGCAAGAACCGCCTTTGCCAGTGTTTTCATATTTTCTTCGTCTGCATCCTTCATCACAGACTTAATCGTAACTACAGGCTCGCAGATCTCTATATCTTTCATACCTTCAAAGTATGCCTTCATCAATTTTCCTGCCATAGGCGCCCAGGAACCATTTTCCACGATTCCCACTTTTCTCTTCTTATAAGTTTTAATCTTCAGATGATACAGGAAATCCTCCATGCAGGGGAACAGGTTTCCATCATAAGTCACGCCCATAACAATCAGACGGCTGTAACGGAATGCGCTGGAAATGGCTTCTGCCATGTCATCTCTTGCCAGGTCAAATACCTTTACATTTTCAGCTCCGTTCTCTTTAAGGATTTCTGCCATTCTGGCTGCAGCTTTTCCGGTATTTCCGTGAATAGACGCATATGCCACTACCACGCCTTCTTCTTCCGGTTCGTAGCTGCTCCAGGTGAGATACTTGCCGATATAGTATCCCAGGTTTTCTTTCAGAACAGGTCCGTGAAGAGGGCAGATTGTCTGGATATCCAGAGTAGCGGCTTTCTTCAGAAGGGCCTGAACCTGGCTGCCATATTTTCCTACAATATTGATAAAGTATCTTCTGGCCTCATCGTCCCAGTCTTCTTCCACATCAGAAGCACCAAACTTTCCAAAGCCGTCTGCAGAGAATAAAATCTTTTCTGTCTGCTCATATTCCACCATAACTTCCGGCCAGTGGACCATAGGAGCCATGAAGAACTGCAGGGTATGATTTCCAAGACTAAGGGTGTCTCCTTCCTTTACCACTACACTTCTGGGAGCGAAATCCAGAGTAAAGAACTGAGGAAGCATGGAAAATACTTTGGCATTTGAGACTACCTGCATATTTGGGTATTTCTCTGCCAGAAGCTGGATATTTGAAGCATGGTCCGGCTCCAGATGGGATACCACCAGATAATCTGGTTCTCTTCCGTCCAATACTTTCTCCAGGTTGTCCAGCCACTGCTGGGTCCTTCTTTTATCTACTGTATCCATAACCGCAATCTTCTCATCTAAGATCACGTAGGAATTATAGGTAACGCCATTTGGTACCTTGTACTGGCTCTCAAACAGATCAATATCTTTATCATCTACGCCAATATACACAACAGAATCTGAAATTTTCATATCATACATAAATCTGTTCCTCCTTGGGGCTGCAAATTCATCAATCTCGCTGCAGACCGCAGAATTACGGCCTTTTGCGGAAATAATTTCATACCGCCTCTATTATATATGGGTTGAAAGAAATTTTCCACTGGTTTTTATAGAAAATTTCTGTTCCAGAGGAAAATCTTGACGGAATCAGCCGGGAAGAATAAAATGTATCCTGAGACAGGAGGTATCAAAATGGAAGAAATCATAAAATATATTTTAGAACAGGTTCAGAATCTTCTGGCTATTGACAGTCCCACAGGTTACACTACAAATGTGACGGACTATCTTATGACAGAATATAAAAGGTTAGGCTATACTCCTCAGAAAACCGTAAAAGGCGGCGTTCTCACAAAACTTGGGGGAAAGGAAACAGACAATGCTGTGCTCCTGGAGGCCCATGTGGATACTCTTGGGGCTATGGTCTCTCAGATAAAATCCAACGGACATCTGGCGGTTTCTCCTCTGGGAGGAATGAACGCCAACAATGCCGAGGCTGAGAACTGCCGGATCATCACCCGGTTCAACGGCATCTACGAAGGCACCTGTCAGCTGACAGACGCTTCTATCCATGTAAATGGAAAATACGATGAGACTTCAAGAAGCTTTGATGTCATGGAAATCCTTCTGGACGAAAAAGTTTCCTCCAGGGAAGATGTTCTTGCCCTTGGCATCATGGAAGGGGATATCGTGGCTTTCGAACCCAGAAGCCGCATTACGAAAAGCGGTTATATCAAAAGCCGTTTCCTGGATGACAAACTCAGTGCTTCTATTCTGCTGGGTTATGCAAAGTATCTGAAAGAAAACCAGATTACCCCTGAAAGAAAAATCTATCAGCATCTGACCGTATATGAAGAAGTGGGACATGGAGGAGCCGCTTCTGTTCCTCAGGGTGTCACAGAACTTCTGGCTGTGGACATGGGCTGTGTGGGAGAAGGTTTAAACTGCCATGAACATCAGGTATCCATCTGTGCCAAAGACAGCGGAGGTCCTTACAGCTATGATCTGGTATCTCAGTTAATTGCCGTGGCCAAAAAAGAGAACCTGGATTTTGCTGTGGATGTATATCCTCACTACGGTTCCGACGCAGAGGCAGGACTGAGGGCAGGATATGACGTCCGTCACGGACTGATCGGTCCTGGAGTCTATGCATCCCATGGATACGAAAGAAGCCATGTGGAAGGCGTAAAAAATACCTTTCTTCTGTTAAAAGGATATTTAGGATAAGTATAATTTAATTTTTATTAAGAGAATTTCTAATTATTTTATAAAAGGGACATAATTTACTCATATTTTTTCCCTATAATACCTGACTTCCGTCGTTTTTCTCCAATCCTAGTACTCAGGAGTCAAGCA
>ERZ1643250.1363-NODE-1363-length-21080-cov-6.951153_pt1 | contig 21080 bp, 19 predicted proteins | sample MGYA00579262_ERZ1643250 | MGnify/ENA primary metagenome ERZ1643250 (study PRJEB29033, sample SAMEA4952265) | chicken gut metagenome | biome: Broiler Chicken; feature: Gastrointestinal Tract; material: Caecum | place: Ireland | collected 2018 | study: Broiler... | reverse complement strand
TGATCGACCGGCTGTACCAAAGCGACACCGTGACGCAGATCTACCGCATGAGCGGGGCCTGCTGCCTGCACGTGCATGCGGTCGCCGCCTCGCAGGATGAACTCGAACGGTTCATCCGCGAGGAGATCGATTGTCTGAAGGGGGCAACGAACGTCAAAACCCATATCATCCTTGCGCGTATCAAGGATGTAAAGGGGCTGCGGCTGTAAATCAACCATTGGTTGATTTTTGCAACCATTGGTTAAACTCTGCCTCCATTGTGCGGCTGCGCACGGCATGGTATGATAAAGGCACAAAAGGCCTTTTGCATACCAAAATAAAGGATGGGATGCTATGTCACTGCAAATCGGAACCACCGTCGCGCAGGCGCGGCGCGCGAAAAACCTGACGCAGGAGTCGCTCGCCGACCTGCTCGGCGTGTCCGCCGCCGCGGTCAGCAAATGGGAGACAAATGCCAGCTATCCGGATATCACGCTGCTTTCCCCGCTCGCCCGGGCGCTGGGCCTGACCGTGGACGCGCTGCTCGGCTTCCGCGCCGCGCCGACCGACGAAGAACTCAAAAAAATCACAGCGCATCTGCGGGAAATATTCGACGGCCAGGGCTTTGCTGCGGGCCGGGATGTACTCGAAGATGTGCTGCGCGAATACCCCACAAGCGGCGCGTTCAAGCTGGTCGCGGGCGGCCTGTATTATCATTACCTCGCCTCCGCCCTTCTTCAGGCGGATGATACCGGGCAAACAGCAGAGGAGATCAGCGCGCGGTGCCTCCAGCTGTTCGAGCAGGGGGAACGCGAATGCACCGATGTGCGCGAAAAGCTGAGCGCCCAGATGCTGCGCATCAATACGCTCACCATGCTCGGGCGCTACGAGGAGGCGGAGCAGCTGATCGAGGCGCTGCCGGCAAAACAGGTCGTCGACCCGGACGTGCTGCGGCTCAACCTGTACCTCGCGCAGGGGGAACTGGATAAAGCTGAACAGCTTGCACGCCGCAGCCTGCTCTCCCGTGTCACCGACGTATCCGGTGCGCTGATGAGCCTGTCCACTGTGGCGCGGCGTCAGCACCGTTTTGAAGAAGCAGCAGCTCTAATTAACGCTTACACCGCCGTGGACACGCTGTTCGGGCTGGACCGCTCAAACGGCGAAATGCTGCGCCTGATGCTTGCGCTCGATCAGGGCGACACCGCCGCGGCGCTCGACGCGCTCGACCGCTACATCGACGCCCGTCTTGCCTATACGCTCGACTACCGCGATAACCCCTTCTTCGCCGGGGTACAGACCGCTGTTCCCTCCCCGCGCGAAATCGCTGCAGCCCAGCGGCTGACCCTGCGCTCGCTCGAGGAGGACGAGAGCTATGCTGCGCTGCGCGGTGAGCCGCGCTTCCAGGCCGCGCTCGACCGCCTGCGCGCCGCGATTCCGCCCGACGCATAAAAAACACGCCCGAAACGGTAAACCGTTTCGGGCGTTACTTTTGCATGAGACGCATGTTCATATCCGGAATAGCGCTCCCCTTTGATTTTTTATTTTTCGGGAAATAGTTATAAAAAAACCACGCGGCGGCAATTCCGTTCAGCATGCGCGGCCAGCGTGGACAAATCGGTAAGCAGTTTACTTATCGCTTTGCGTCTCATGATCATCGCCGAAAATCAGATCGTCGATATCTGGCCGGTCGGGCTTCTGGGGAATTCTGATCTTTCTCATTGTCCATGTACCTCCTTTACATATTACTCTATGCATTAGTATAACATATTATGCAGAAAAATCAAATGAAATTCCTGTAAAGTTACACAAATGTAACAAATCATTTCCCAACACTATATCAAACCTTTGTTAAATCCAACAATATACTACTTTCTGTACTGTTAATTTTATAAATCCTATGATTTTACAAGGTTTTCGACAAAAATTAACACCGGAGCAGCCTGAAATCCAGGCTGCTCCGGAACGGAATGATGCCCCTCAGCCGGGCAGACGCTCGCCGCTGGTAGAAATGACGACCACCTGCCATGGCAGGAACTTGCCGCTGCTTTGCAGCGCGGTGCGCACCGCATGTTCAATGCCGCCGCAGCAGGGTACCTCCATCCGCACAACGGTCACGCTCTTGATCTCGTTCTGCCGGATGATCTCGGTCAGCTTTTCGCTGTAATCACCCTCGTCCAGCTTGGGACAGCCGATCAGCGTGATCTTGTTCCGGATAAAGTCCTGATGGAAATTTGCATATGCATAGGCTGTGCAGTCCGCAGCAACCAGCAGGTGCGCGCCGTCAAAGTAAGGCGCGTTCACCGGCACCAGCTTGATCTGCACCGGCCACTGCCGCAGCTGCGAGACCGCCGGAGCCGCCGTCACCGGCTGGACGGACGGCGCAGACCGCAGTGTTTTCGCCTGGCTGCCCGGACAGCCGCAGGCCGGCGGCTGCTGCGCTGCCTGCTCCCTGGCGCGCATGTTAGCCTGCACCGCCGCCTCGTCATAGGCTGCGGCCTCGCGCTCGACAAAGGTGATCGCGCCGGCCGGGCAGACCGGCAGGCAGTTGCCCAAGCCGTCGCAGTAATCGTCGCGCAGCAGCTTTGCTTTACCGTTTACCATGCCGATCGCGCCTTCATGGCACGCAGACGCGCACAGTCCGCAGCCGTTGCATTTTTCTTCATTGATTTCTATAATTTTGCGGATCATGACTGTTTCCTCCGTGTATTGACTTTGTGGTTTTATGTTACTATACTGAAAACGGACTGTACGTTGTTATAACAACAAACCAGGAGGAAATATGGACCTTTCAAACCTGTCGGGCTGCCGCCTGCTCCACGGCATCCCACCAAAACAGCTGCCCACTCTGCTGGACACGCTGCACGCCTTTCAAAAGCACTATGCCAAGGGCCAGCCGGTCTACCGCATGGGGGATATGGCGCATGCGCTGTGCGTGGTGCTGTCCGGCAGCGTAACCATCGAGCGCGGCGACGCCTGGGGCAACCGCACCATTCTGGACCGCATCCCGCCGGGCGCAGTATTTGCAGAGACCTACGCCTGTATACCCGGCACGCCAATGATGGTCAGCGCGGTCGCAGCAGAGCCGAGCGAAGTGCTGTTCCTGCCCGCAGAGAGGCTGCTCGCCCCGGCGCAGGGCGCCGCCCATGCCGTCCTTCTCCGAAACCTGCTGGACGTGACTGTGCGCAAAAACCTGACCCTGACGCGCAAAATATTCCACACGTCGCCCAAATCGCTGCGCGGGCGGCTGCTGTCCTACCTGTCCGCGCAGGCGGTGCAGTGCGGCAGCGATGCGTTCGACATCCCGTTCGACCGGCAGCAGCTGGCGGATTACCTGAATGCCGACCGCAGCGCATTATCGGCCGAGCTGGGCAAAATGCAGCGGGACGGGCTGATCTCTTTTCGCAAAAACCATTTTGTACTGCACTGTAGCGAAAACAGTGATATAGAGCATAATACAGCAACCGATTAAGGAGGATTTACAATGGACTGCAAACCCTATCTCCGCGCTCATGCGGACGAACTCATCGAAAGCCTCGCCGCGCTCATCCGCATCCCGAGCGTCGAGGGTACGCCCGAGGACGGTGCGCCGTACGGCCGCGAGGTCGCGCGGTGCCTGCGGGAAACGCTCGCACTGTGTGAAAAGCTGGGCTTCCGCACCGGCAATATGGATCACCGTGTAGGCTGGTGTGAATACGGCGAGGGCGAAGAGATGATTGCCGTCCTCGGCCATCTGGATGTCGTGCCCGCGGGCGACGGCTGGAGCGAGGCGGAACCGTTCTCCGGCGAGGTCAAAAACGGCCGTATCTACGGCCGCGGCGCAATGGACGACAAAGGCCCGGTAGTTGCCGCAATCTACGCGCTGGCCGTGCTTAAGGACGCAGGGTTTGCGCCCGCACGGCGCATCCGTATCCTGTTCGGCACGAACGAGGAGACCGGCTGCGGGGATATGGCGTGGTACCGTGAACACGGCGGCGAAAAGCCGGTCATGGGTTTTACGCCGGACGGCGAATATCCGGTCATCAACGGCGAAAAAGGCATCTTAACCGGTACCTTTGCCCGCCGCCTGCACCAGACCGGCGTCTACCGGCTGACGCGCCTTGAAGGCGGCACGGCATCCAACGTGGTGCCGGCTTATGCAGTAGCAGAGCTGCAGTGCCCTGCTGATGCGGCGGGCCGCATCACGGGAGAAAAGATCACGGTAACGCCCATCAAGGGCGGCATCCGTGTGGAGGCGCAGGGCGTTTCCGCGCACGGCTCCACCCCCGAGCAGGGCGAAAATGCCATCGGGCGGCTGGCGCTCGCGCTCACGCAGCTCCCGCTCGAGGGCGAACTGGCTGAGTGCATGGCCTTCCTTGCCGGACGCATCGGCATGGAGACGCGCGGCGAGTCGCTCGGCCTCGCCATGCGGGACGAGGTCTCGGGCGAACTGACGGTCAACCTCGGCACCGCCGCCTTTGCGGACGAAACCCTGTCGCTCACTTTCTCTATCCGCTACCCGGTCACCAAAACCTATGACGAGGTCTACCCCCGCATGACGCGCGCATTCACACTCGGCGGCTTTACCGAGACCGGCATGCACCACGACGCGGCGCTCTACCTCCCGCCCGAAAGCGAGCTGGTCCGCAAGCTGTGCGCCGTGTATGAAGCTGCGACTGGAGAAAAGGCCGTGCCCAAGTCGATCGGCGGCGGGACCTATGCCAAGTCCATGCCGAACCTTGTCGCGTTCGGCCCGATCTTTCCGGGTGACGAGGTACGCGAGCACCAGCCGGATGAATATATGCTGGCCGAACGCCTGCTGCAAAACGCGGAGATCATCGCGGCGGCCATGTACGAGCTGGCAAAATAACGCGGCGCACCTTGTACCCCGCCTGCTCCCATGCTATACTGGGTGTAGAAGCGTGGGATACGATGGCATTTTTCAAAAAACCTCTGCTGCGCGTGCCGGTATGCACCTTTGCATGCGGCTTCGCAACCGCCGCTTTCCAGCTGGTGATCGCCCTGCTTTTGGGAGCGGATTCGTTCGTATTCAGCGATTTTTATGCGCTTGCGCTGCCGCTGCTGCTGTTTGCGGCTGCAGGATAGTTTTTCATGCGCGGGCTGCCCTGCAAAACGCTCCTGCTGTCCGCCCTGCTGCTGGACGCGATCATCCTGCTGGCCGATGGGCTCGAAGCGTTGCTCGCTATGCAGGGCATAACCCCATACGTCACATATATTTTCACGCTCTGGCCGTTTTCCTATTTCAGCACCCCTGTATCGCTGGTGACTGTGCGGCTGGGCTTGGCGCCGCCGGGCGCTGCCTCGTATCTGCTCCCGCTGCTCCCGCCGCTGCTGTTTGCCGTATTCGGCCTGTTTGCGAAACCTGACCATACCGCCGGAAGCTAACCGCTTCCGGCTTTTGCTTTTGTTCCGGCCAGCCCGACGCAAAACGCCGTCCACGACGCGGCGTGCTCCACAAACGGTGCCGGACAGGTCTTGTGCGTCACATCATAGTGCCGCAGCACATTTTCTGCCGGAATGCCATACCGCTCCATCAGCATGCGCACCAGTGCCTGTGCACGGCGCACAGTGCCCGGCAGAAACACCTGCCGCCCGTCCCGCACCCGGCTGCACAGCGCCACACCGATGCTGTTTCCGTTGCGGCAGTATGGATGATAATAAACCCCACGCGTGCCGCAGTGCCATGCGGTTTCCTGTTCCCGCATCTGCTGCTGTGTTCGGTCTCCCAAAACGATGTAATGCACTGAGGTGCCTGCCGCCAGCCGTCCGTCCGCCGCACCGTGAATTACAATATACCGGATCTGCGCGCGGCCTCGCTCCGTCCGCAAATGCTTTCTTTCGTCTGCTGTCTGCCTGCTCTGCATCACATCACATCCCCTTCCTGCATAAACTCCAAAAAAAGGCGCGCAGATTGATACAATTTGGTCAATCCGTTCTATGCTTATGCAACAAGTTGTGTTATAATGTAAAATAGACACGTTTGAGAGGAAGATATTTCATGGTATACAGCAATATCCTGGAAGCGGTCGGCCATACGCCGATGGTCCGTCTGAACCGTATGGTCCCGGCGGATTGCGCCGACGTACTGGTCAAGTTTGAAGGGCTCAATGTCGGCGGCTCGATCAAGACGCGCACCGCGCTCAATATGCTCGAGGACGCAGAGCGCCGCGGCCTGCTGCATCCGGATACCATTATTGTTGAGCCGACCAGCGGCAACCAGGGCATCGGCCTTGCGCTGTGCGGTGCTGTCAAGGGCTACACAGTCAAGATCATCATGCCGGACTCGGTTTCCGAGGAGCGCCGCAAGCTGGTGCAGCACTATGGCGCGGAGGTTATCCTGGTGCATGACGCGGGCAACATCGGCGACTGCATCGCCGAATGCCAGCGCATTGCGGACGAAATGGCGGAAAACGCCCCCAACGTCTTTGTCCCCGGCCAGTTCGACAACCCGGCCAATCCCGCAGTGCACCGCCACCACACGGCCACCGAGATCCTTGAGCAGGTCGGCGGCCCGATCGACGGCTTCTGTTCGGGCTTCGGCACGGGCGGTACGATCAGCGGCATCGGCGAGGTGCTCAAGGCGCAGAACCCGCAGATCGAGATCTGGGCGGTCGAGCCGGAAAATGCTGCCATCCTGTCAGGCGGCTCGATCGGCACCCATCTGCAGATGGGCATCGGCGACGGCATCATCCCGAAAAACCTGAACAAGGATATTTATAACCATCTGTACGTCGTCACCGATGACGAGGCGATACGGACCTCCAAGGATCTGGCGCGGCTTGAGGGCCTGATGTGCGGCATTTCGAGCGGCACGAACGTCGCCGCTGCGATCCAGCTGGCGAAAAAGCTCGGCCCCGGCAAGACGGTCGTCACTGTGCTGCCGGACACTGCAGAACGATACTTCTCCACCCCGCTGTTCGGCGAAGAATAATCCCTCTTTTTTGTATCTGAATATTAAAAAGGCTGCCTGAGGCAGCCTTTTTATTTTTATTTACCGGTCAGACTGATACAGTTCCCGCCGCTGCTTTACCAGCACGGCTGCGGAAAGCGCGGCTGCGAGCAATGCAGTACCTGCAAAATTCAGCCAAATGCCGGTCAGGCCAAGCGGCCAGAGCGCAGCTACCAGCAGCGCCGGGAACACCAGCGCCGTCGAAACCGAAATCAGCGATGCGGAAAACGGTTTTTCGATGGCGAGCATATAGCTTTGGGTGGCAAACGAAAACCAGCGCGTGACGTAGGTGATGCTGAACAGCTGCAGCGCGCCAACCGACATCGTCAGGACCGCGCCCTGCGCCTCCGGCATGAACAGGCTGGTGATCGGTGCCGGAAACAGCACAATCACCGCTGCCGCCAGCAGCGATACTACAGCGCTTGCCGCAAAGCAGCATTTTTCGATCGCGCGCACACGGGAAAACTTGCCGGCGCCCCAGTTATAGCCTACTGCAGGCTGGAGCGAGTCGCACATGCCGTAGAGCAGCGGCTGGATGAAACCGTCCGCATACATCAGAACGCCGTAGACCGAGACCGCGGTCTCGCCGCCCAGCCGCACCAAGATAAAGTTGAGCAGGATAGACGTGATGCGTCCCGCGATGTTGTTTAGAAAATTGGGACTGCCGCAGGCCACGATCTGCCGCACCGTTGCGGCGCGGAACTGCGGCCGGCGGAAATGAAGCAGCGCCCGGCCCCGGAAAAACGGGATCAGCGCCAGCAATGCACAAACCACCATGCCTGTACAGGTGGCCAGCGCCGCCGCCCAGATCCCCCAGCCGAGCACGCCGAGGAACAGGAATTCCAATGCCGCACTCAGCACGCTCATCAGGATATTGAGCAGCATGCTGCCCCGGATATACCCGCAGATGCGCAGGAAATTGTCCATGGCAAACACGATCGTGGTCACGGGCGATCCGATCGCATACACCCGGATATACTGCACGGCGAGCGACGCAAATTCGCCTTCCGCACCCATCAGCTGGATAAGCAGCGGCGCGGCCGCATATAAAAATGCACCAATCGCAACGCCTGTCCCAACGATCATCAGACAGGCGCAGGTGAAAATATTGCTGGCCTCACGTTCCTCCCCGCGCCCCAAGTTGATCGCGATCGGCACCGACGAGCCAAAGCCGATCAGGTCGGCCAGCGAAAAGTTAATAATTACAAACGGCATCGCCAGATTGATTGCCGCAAAGGCGGTAGCGCCCAGATACTGGCCGACAAATACACCGTCAATCGTCTGATATAATGCTGAGGCCAGCATACTGATTGCCCCGGGAATCGAGGCGATAAAGAAAAGCTTGATCGGGGCGGTCCTGGAAAACAAGGTCGCCGAGTTCATAAAAACCTATCCTCTCTTTCAGGTTACTGCAAGGCAGGTATATCAGCCTTGCCCGCGCAGCCACTGCGTGGCATACGCTGCCACATGCGGGGCTGCACATTTTATTTCCATACCACTGGTATTAATACACAGATGGTATCCAGCCTTATCGCCCCAGTGCAGGCCGGACACCATCCCATGCACGCCGGCGCGCGCCATATCCACCTGCCGGATGCGCTTTTCCAGCTCCCGGTCGGTCAGATGCTCGCCCTCCGGGGCGCGTGCGCGGCAGCGCGCCAGCTTTGCAGGCATGTCCGCGTAAACGAACAGGCTGAACGGGCGGAAATCTGCGAGCACTGCGTTCGCGCCGCGGCCCACAATGATACAGTCGCCCTGTTCAGCCAGAGCGCGGATGATCCTGCGCTCTGCCACTAGCAGTTTGACCGCTTGCTGCGTGACCGGCGAATAGCTGGTAAAGCTCCGCCCGAAATGCAGCGAAAATCCCGCAGGCATCCCCCGCCCAAGCAGATTTTCCGCATACTGTTTGCATGTCCCGGTCTGGCGGGCAAGCTCTTCTAAAATCTCCCGGTCATAGTAGGCAAATCCCAGAAGGTCGGACAGGCGTTTGCCCAATTCCCTGCCGCCGCTGCCAAACTCCCGGCTGACTGTGATAATCTGCGGCATAAACTTTCCTCCCTCGACAATAGCATGCTCGTGTCTTTCCATCCCACACCGCATTAAGTCCGATATCAGACCAAACGTATTATACTCCAGAACAAAACCCTTGTCAAGCTGCCATCCTGCGGGCCGTCCGAATCAGATGAAGTTTACAATATTCGATCCTATTCCAACTGATTTATGCTTTTTTAACCTCATCTCCGCATTCATTAACGCATCATTAACGTTTTAATTCAAAAAAAGCTATTGACTGCCGCATACTTTGATGCTATGGTATATTCTGTTTAGAGAACCGGTATCAAATCTCTGCGCCGTGTGCGTGATGCCCTGCCATACAGGAGGACAGTTGCGCATTTTCCTTATTCGGTTCCTGCATCAATACATCTGCCGTCAGGCGGCAGCATACAAAGGAGGTCGGAAACAGGCTTCCGCCTTGCGGCGTCTGTTTCCAGCATCATCATGTCACACTTCGACAACTTTATCGAGCGGCAGCCGCCCGGGCGGCTGATCGCATTGGGTTTCGCGCTCGTCATCCTGATCGGTGCCGGGCTGCTTCTTCTGCCCGTCTCAATCCGGCCCGGCGCGGAAGTAACCCCGATCGATGCGCTGTTCACCTCGACCAGTGCAGTCTGCGTTACCGGTTTGATCGCGATCGACACGGCCGATCATTTCACCGCCTTTGGTCAGGCCGTGGTGGCCGGGCTGATCCAGGTGGGCGGTCTGGGCGTGTCTTCGGTTGGCGTGGGCCTCATCCTCGCCGCGGGCGGCCGCGTCAGCATCAAAAGCCGCCTTCTGGTCAAGGAGGCGCTCAATGTGGACGGGTTCAGCGGTATGGTCCGGCTGGTCAAAGCCATTTTGATCATGACGCTGTGCTTTGAAGGAGCGGGGGTTGTGCTCAGCTTTATCTCGTTCGCACAGGATTACCCGTTCGGTCAGGCGCTCTGGATCAGTATTTTCCACTCCATTGCCGCATTCAACAATTCGGGCTTTGATATTCTGGGCGGCCTGCGCAATCTGATCCCCTACCAGACCGACATCCTGCTCAACCTGACCACCTGCGGTCTGATCATCTTTGGCGGTCTGGGCTTTCTTGTTATTCTGGATATCAACCGCTGCCGTTCGTTCCGCAAACTGACCCTTCACTCCAAGGTCGTTCTGACAACGACCGGAGTCCTGCTTTTGATCGGTACGCTTCTGCTCAAAGCAACAGAGGAGATCAGTTGGCTGGGCGCATTTTTCCACAGTGTATCTGCGCGAACCGCAGGATTTTCCACTTATTCGATCGGGTCGTTTACAAACGCCGGCCTGTTTGTGCTGATTATCCTGATGTTCATTGGCGCTTCCCCCGGTTCGACCGGCGGCGGTATCAAGACCACTACCTTTTTTGCCCTGATGCAGGAGGTCCGGACCGTGATCTCCAAGCGGCGCGCAGGCGCGTTCCACCGCACCCTGCCGGACGAAGTGCTGCGCAAATCTTCCGTGATTGCACTGCTGTCCGTACTCGTTGTATGCATCGGCACTTTCCTGCTGTGCATTCTTGAGCCGGAGTATGATTTTATCCAGCTTGTGTTTGAGGTTGTTTCCGCTTTCGGTACGGTTGGGCTCTCGACCGGCATCACGCCTGATCTGGGTGTGCTGAGCAAACTGATCATTATTTTAACCATGTACACCGGCAGGCTGGGAGCATTTACACTGCTCTCGATCTGGATCAACCGTCCGGATCCGAGCGCGCATTATACAGAAGAACAGATTATGATTGGATGAGGTAACCGCTATGAAAAAGCAACATTTCCCCACATCGTTCGGTGTCATCGGACTGGGACGGTTCGGCACCGCGTTGGTGCAGACGCTTGCAGAGGCCGGCAAGGAAGTCATTGCAGTGGACAAGGATGAGGCCAAAGTCAAGGCCGTGCGCAAGTATACTGATTTCGCTTTTGTTATTGAAACGCTCAGCGAGGAATCACTGGAGGAAACCGGTATCCAAAACTGCCAGACGGTAACCATCTGCATCGGCGAAAAGGTGGATGTGAGTGTTCTCACCACGATGATGGTCATTAAAATGGGCGTGCCGCACGTCATTTCCAAAGCAAACAGCCGGGAGCACGGCGAAGTGCTCAAGCATCTGGGCGCGTCGGTTGTATATCCTGAATCCGATATGGCGGTGCGCATTGGCAAGCGCATGATCTCGGGCAATCTGCTGGACTATATCTCCCTTGACGATCAGGTAGAGGTCCGCCGCATCCAGGTCGGCGGTTTCCTGGAAGGCAAAAACGTGATCGAGTCTGATGTTCGCCGCAGGTACGGCATCAACATCATCGCCATCGAGCGCGACCACCAGACCAAGGTAGACTTCTCGCCGGAATTCCGCTTCCAGGCCGGCGATATCGTTGCCGTGATCGGCAAGGCTGATAAGATCGGCCGCTTTGAAAATGATATTCAGGAATAATCCCTTGTTTTCCTGCACGAAAGGCCCAGAATCCGAACGATCGTCCGGACCCTGGGCCTTTTTTCACCTTTTCTTCAATCTGTCTCAGTCATGGAATTCCAGGCACTTGAGCACATAGGATACGTCCTTTGTGGTCTTGAGGTTGTTCAGAACCTCCTCGTCCTCGAGCGCCGTGCAAATATTGCTCAGCAGGTCGAGGTGCTCGTCGCCTACACCGGCGATACCGAACACCAGCTGCGCCTTTTCCTCCCCAAAGTCCACTCCTTCGGGGTACTGCAGCATAACGATGCCGGACTTCTTGACACGCGCCTTCTGCTCGGTCGTGCCGTGCGGGATGGCAATGCCCATTCCCATATAAGTAGTAACCAGCTTCTCGCGCTCCAGCATCGCATCAATATAAGACTCATCCACACATCCCTGCTCGACCAGCAGACGTCCGGCCGCACGGATTGCCTCCTCCTTGGAGACTGGCTGAAGACCGAGCTTGATGCAGTCCGCATTGATCGTAGTACGCTTTTTCTCCTCTGCAGCAGCAGGCTCATCCGCGGCAGCCTGCGGTGCGTCCGCGGGCTTCTGTGCGGTCAGCGAGTGGTACAGCTCATCCAGTCCGGGATCGGCCAGGAAGTTGCCGATCGCAACCAGATGCGCCTGCGGCGCACTGGCGCGGGCACGGTCTGCCAGCACCTGCTGGCAGACAACAACGTCCGCATCCGCCGGGATGTTGTCTACGCTGGTGTTGGTGACGATCAGGTCGGGCCGCTCGGCCTTGATGCGGTTGCGGAACTTGGTCGCGCCCATAGCGGACGAGCCCATGCCCGCGTCGCACGCGAAGATGACCTTCTTGACCGCGCCGCCGTCCGCTACCGGAGCGCTTGCTGCAGGCACTGCCGTGCCCTTGGCCTCGGCCTTCATCTGCTGCATCTTGCCCTGGGCGTCCTCAAGGTTTTTGGCGCCTGCCATCTTGACGATGGGCGACGCGATCACGAACGATACCGCTGCCGCAATCACTACGCCGATGATGCTCACGATAATACTGTCGCGCGGGGACATCATGATAAATGCGATGATCGAGCCGGGGGCCGCCGGGCCGTTCAGGCCGGCGTTCATGATGGAGAAGAACAGGATCGCGCAGGCGTTGCCGACGATCGGCGCAATGATGACAACCGGGTTCATCAGGATGTACGGGAAATAGATCTCATGGATGCCGCCGAAGAAATGGATGATGATCGCGCCGGGTGCCGAACCGCGGGTCGTGCGGTCCTTGGAGAAGAACATGTAGGCCAGCAGCACGCCCAGGCCGGGGCCGGGGTTTGTCTCGAGCATGTACATGATCGACTTGCCCGCCTCAGCGACCTGCTCCGCGCCGATCGGCGTGAACACGCCGTGGTTGATCGCATTATTGAGGAACAATACCTTGGCCGGCTCGAGGAACACGGAAACCAGCGGCAGCAGGCTGTGGTTCACCAGGAACGCAACGCCGGCGGACAGCACGCTCAGGATCGCGCTCATGATCGGGCCGATCGCATAATAGCCAATGATGGCAAGGACCATGCCGAAAATGCCGACCGAGAAATTGTTGATCAGCATTTCAAAGCCGGCCGGCATACGGCCCTCCATGGCCTGGTCAAACTTTTTGATGACCCAGCCCGCGAGCGGGCCCATGATCATCGCGCCCATCAGCATCGGCTGGCCTTCCGTTCCGTTAACGCCCGCGATGCAGCCCATGACTGCGATTGCACCCATGACGCGTCCGCGGTCGCCGCCGACCATCTTGCCGCCCTGCGCCGCGATCAGCACAGGCAGCAGGAAGGTGAGCATAAACGGCTGGATGGATGCCAGATCCGCATTCGGGATCCAGCCGGTGTCGATAAACAGAGCCGTGATAAAGCCCCAGGCGATAAAAGCGCCGATATTCGGCATGACCATGGCGCTGAGGAATTTGCCAAATCTGGCAATCGCATTTTTCATACGAACAGCAACTCCTTTTTTTCTTTCTCTCTTCGTGGTTAGCGGCTTGTTTTCAGGCTTTCACAAGCGCCGTGGCTTTCGTTTTGTGTCTTTATTGTACAGTCTGCTCCCCCGTGCGGGCAAGCAATAGTTATGGCATCATTGTCCCGCCGGTTCAGTGCCAACCCGCGGCGCTTTATCCAAATCCGCCAATTTTCTACCGCTGCATTTGATCTATTTGTCCAATCGTTTCTGCCTTATCCGCTTTCCTGCAGCAGATTTGGCACCATCCCCGATGGGCAAATTTGCCGCAGCTTCGCCGGAACAGGTTCATATATCTTTTTCCGTTCCACTGTGCTATAATAGTTTTAACTTGTGGGGAAAAGGGATGAAAGGAGGGTATGCGGTGGAGCGGCAAAACCGTTTACCCATATTGACCGATAACGGGCGAAGGCTGATCCGCAAACTGGCCGACCTGCCTCCGGTGTGGCTGACGGCGGCGGCCTTGGGGGAAAGCATCGGCGTAAGCCGCCGCACGGTCATGCGCGAAATGCCCGGCATGGAAAAATGGCTCGAAGCGGCAGGATTCCGCTTTGTCCGCAGCCCGGGACAGGGCGTGCGGCTGGATGAAGACGAGGAGCGCCGTGCTGTCCTGCGCACACTTCTGGATGGCAGCAGCACAGTACTGTCCAAAAACGAGCGCATCGACCGCCTGCTTGCCCTGCTGTTTGCGGCGGGCGAGCCAGTCAAGACCCAGTGGCTGGCGGAAAAGCTGGACATCTCCGAGCACACACTTGCAAACGACCTGAATGCGGCCGGCGAATGGCTGCTCGCACGCGGGGTAACAGTCAAACGGCGCACAGGCGTGGGCGTCTGGCTGGAAGGCCCGCCGGAAAACCTGCGCCGTGCCATGGGGATCCGCCTGCGCCCACAGCTGACCCAGCTGGATTGGGGACAGTTCATTGAAAGCCAGCCGGATGGTTCGACGCTCGGCCTGCTAGACCGGAAAGATATGCAGGCGATTGCCCGTGTGCTGCAGGGATTTGAGCGCAGCGGACGGTTTGTGTTCAGCGACAGCGCTTTTATCTCGCTTGTACTGCATCTGACCCTGCTTGCGGGGCAGATACGCAGCGGCCGCCTGAAAGCCGATGGCCCGCGCGGAAAAGCCGGGCGCGATGCTGCCGCACTGCAGATCTCGCTCGAAGGCGCGCTGGGTATGCGCCTGCCCGCAGGCGAAGCTGCCTATCTCGACCACTACCTGCACGCGGCGCTGGGAGAGCAGGATTGGGACGATCCGGAAGAACTGCGCGTCAGCCAGCTCGCCGCTTTGCTCATCCGCGGGATGGAACGGGAAACCGGCGTGGAACTGACCGGTTTTTCCACTTTCCGCACCGATCTGTGCGCCCATCTGCGCCCCATGCTGCTTCGTATGGAACGCGGAGAACGCATCGAAAATCCGCAGCTTGAAGCTGTGCGCACCCAATATGCCGAACTCTGGGCGGCGGTACGCCGCGTGTGTGACCAAACATCGCATACGCTCCGGATACCGCCGATCCCGGATGAAGAAGCCGGTTTCCTCGCCATGCACTTCGGCGCGGTGCTTGAAAAATGCGCGCAGACGCGCCGCCGCCTGCGTGCGGTAGTCGTATGCCCGATGGGCATGGCGACCAGCCGCTTTCTGACCAGTCAGCTTGACCGGGAGTTTCCGGATATTGCGGTCGAACGCATGTGTCCGCTGCGCGGACTGGACACAGATGCCTTGCGCGAGGAAGGCATTGGGCTGATTATTTCCACTGTACCGCTGTCCGCAGACTTCCCACATGTGGTAGTCAGTGCGGTCTTGCAGGAAAAAGACCGTATTCTGCTGCAAAGCGCGGTCGAGACCTTCCGCGAACAGGCATCCGCCGCAGTGCAGCCCATGCCGCAGCCCGCCGACCTGCGCTATGCAGACGCGCTCAGCGCCTGCCTGGTCGGGCTGCTGGACACGATGGCAATCGATGATATCCCGGCGCCCCGCACGCGGGGGGAAGTGCTCCATGCAGCCGCACGGCTGTTTTCCCGATCCCCGCAGCAGCTGCGTGAGATCGAGACCGCGCTCGCGCGGCGCGAGGCGCTGGGCGATACCTATATCCCGCCCCTGCGCGCGCACCTGCTTCACTGCAAGACCAGCGCGGTAGACAGCTGCTGTTTGGGCTACCTCCGCCTGCCCTATCCAGTCACAGAGAACGGGCGCGAAATCCTCGGCGCGGTGGTCATGCTTGCGCCGGACCGTCCGGAACCGGTCTGGCAGCGCGTCATGCAGGAGGTCAGCGCCGTGCTGATCGACCGCCCGGCGCTGATCGAGAGCTTGCGCGCCGGAGAGCGCGACCAGGCAGTCCGGCTTTTGGAAACAGACCTCAGCCTGCGGTTCCGCCGTGAGCTGGCCGGAGAATGAAAAACCATACATTTATCATTGCAGACCCGTCGGAAATTACTTCCGGCGGTTTTGTATATTTTGGATAAAAACAAAAGCAAAAAATTGTTGTTTCAACAGTTGAAATCAAAGTTAATTGTTGTTATTATAATTACAGGCTTTCGTTTTGAATATCGGCGGTGGGCGCAGTCCGCCGCACCAGCAGGAGGTAATGTTGTGATCATCACAGTAACACTTAATCCCGCACTGGATAAAACCGTGGAGATCCCGGACTTTTCCATCGATGCGGTGGGCCGCATCACCAAAATGCGCACCGATCCGGGCGGCAAAGGCCTGAACGTCTCCAAGGTGATCGCCAAGCTGGGCGGCGCCAGCACGGCGGTCGGCCTGCTCGGCGGCGCGACCGGCCGCCGCATTGCGGACGCGATGGACGCGCTTGGCATTGCCTGTAATTTCACCTTCGTCGAAGGCGAGACCCGCACGAACCTCAAGGTCATCGACCCGGTAAGGCATACCAACACCGACTTAAACGAACCCGGCCTGACGGTCACGCAGGAAACGCTGGACGGCATGCTTGCGGCGCTCACGCAGTCCATCCGGTCTGGCGAGATTGTGGTGTTGTCCGGCAGCCTGCCGAAAGGCGCATCGGCAGACACCTATGGTGTCTGGACGGCCGCCTGCCGCGAAGCGGGAGCGCGCGTGTTCCTGGACGCGGACGGAGAGCCTCTTTCGCACGGCCTTGCGGCAAAGCCCTATCTGGCCAAGCCCAACAACCACGAGCTGTCCCGCCTGACCGGACGTACGCTCGAGACCGCGGACGACCTGCTCGCCGCAGCGCGCGAGATAATTGCGGGCGGCGTGGAACGCGTGGTCGTGTCTATGGGCGGAGACGGAGCGCTGTTTGTCAGCAAGGATGGAGCGTACCGCGCTGAGGGCCTCAAGGTGCCTGTCGGCAGCACGGTCGGCGCGGGCGACAGCATGGTCGCCGCACTCGCCTATGCCGCCGAACAGGGCATGAGCGAAGAGGAAACCGTCCGTCTGGCGGTCGCTACGAGCGCAGCCAACGTCATGTGCAGTGGTTCGCAGGCCGCAGAGCGCAGCGCAGTTGATGAGCTGCTGCCGCGCGTTGTATTCCATCAGATTTAACGGCCGGAATCACGGCCATCCACATATTGCGCGATAAGAAGGAGCGTTTTATTATGAAAGCAAAAGCCGTCCGTCTGCATGCAGCCAACGACCTTCGTCTGGACGAATTCGAACTGCCCGAGATCAAAGACGATGAGATCCTGGTCAAGGTCGTGTCCGACAGCATCTGCATGTCTACCTACAAGTGCGCGATCCTCGGCACCAAGCACAAGCGTGTCCACGAGGACGTCGCCGACCACCCGGCCATCATGGGCCATGAGTTTGCGGGCGATATTGTCAAGGTCGGCGCAAAGCATGCGGACAAGTTCAAGCCCGGCATGAAGTTCACCCTGCAGCCCGCGCTCAACTACAAGGGCACCATGTGGTCGCCCGGCTACTCGTATGAATTCTTCGGCGGCGACGCGACCTACTGCATCATCCCGGCTGAGGTCATGGAGCTGGGCTGCCTGCTCGAATACAAGGGCAAGGCGTATTACGAAGCATCCCTCGCTGAGCCGATGAGCTGCAGCATCGGCGCGTTCAACGCCTGCTTCCACACCCGCATGGGCGTGTATGAGCACGAAATGGGCATCCGCAAAGGCGGCAAGCTCGCGCTGCTCGCCGCAGCAGGCCCGATGGGCCTTGGCGCACTGACCTATGCACTGCACCGCGACGTGCGCCCCTCGCTCGTGGTCGTGACCGATATCAACGCTGAGCGCCTCGCGCGTGCTGCGCAGCTGTTCCCGGTCGAGGAGGCAGCCAAGGACGGCATTGAACTGCACTTTGTCAACACCGCGGACATGGCAGATCCGGCCGCCGAACTGCGCGCCCTGACCGGCGGCACCGGCTTTGATGATGTGTTCTGCTATGCGCCGGTGGCGCAGGTCGTTGAACTGTCGAGCGACGTGCTCGGCCGCGACGGTTGCCTGAATTTCTTCGCCGGCCCGACCGACCCGAAGTTCTCCGCCAAGCTGAATTTCTACGACGTACACTACAATTCCACTCATGTCATCGGCACGACCGGCGGCAACACGGCCGATATGATCGAGTCGCTCGAACTGACCGCCGCGGGCCGCATCGACCCCTCGGTCATGGTTACCCACATCGGCGGCCTGGATGCCGCAGCGGAAACCACGCTCAATCTGCCCAAGATCCCGGGCGGCAAAAAGCTGATCTACACCCACATCACCATGCCGCTGACTGCGATCGCGGATTTCCGCGCCAAGGGTGCGGAGGACGCGCGCTTTACTGCACTGGCCGATATTGTGGATGCGCACAACGGCCTGTGGTGCCCGGAGGCAGAGGAATATCTGCTCGCAAACTGGGTGGAAACCGAATAATTCATCCATCAACAAAGAAGAGAGAGGAAGATACCTTCATGCAGGAACGCCGCCAGAAGATCGTGGAATTTGTCAACCGGCTGGGCACGGTGAGCTTTGCCCAGCTCAAGGCGGCGTTCCCGGAGGTATCCGAAATGACCCTGCGCACCGACCTCAAGGCGCTCGACGAGGAGCGCCGTCTGGTACGCGTACATGGGGGGGCTAAGTCAGTCGAGGTCGTCGTCGGTACGGACGACTTCCTGCTGCGCCGCAGCCTGCGCGCTGCGCCTGAAAAGGCACAGATCGCGCGTAAGGCGCTTGGCCTGCTGCGGCCGGATATGACCATCTATCTGGACTCCGGCAGTACTGCGACCGCGCTTGCCCGTCTGATTCCGGACGAACGCTATCAAATATTTACGGGCAGCCTGTCCTGTGCCGGCGAGCTGCTCAGGCTGACCAAAGCGCGGGTATTTTTGCCCGGCGGTTTTCTCAACCGGTACAGCCAAAGCCTGTACGGCGTTCATCCCATGCAGTTCATCGGGCAGGTGAACTTCGATCTTGCGTTGATCGGCACCACAAGCTACGCAGAAAAAAGCGGTTTCTCCTGCGGCATGGAGGAGGAAGCACAGCTCAAGCGCGCGGTCATCGCGCAGGCGGAACACAGCTATGTGCTGATGGATGCCGGAAAGGTCGGCTTGACAAGCACATTCACCTTTGCTTCGCTCGAAGATATCGACGGCATTGTGTCGGACGATGGACTCCCCGACGAGGTTGCAGCGGCCTGCCGCTTGCGGGACAAGCAGGTTCTGTAAAAATAAGCATCATTCCCGTCAATCTATCCGTTATAACGGTTCTCTGTCGAATAAAAGCACCTCTTGCCCAAAATGGCAAGAGGTGCTTTTTTGCATTGACCCGTCCGGCTGTGCCGGCATACCGGCAGCAAGCCAGGCAAACAATTCCTACTCGCAGGCGCAGGAGAGAAAACGCCTCACAAGCAAACTATGTTATTCCTTTCGGCCTGCCCTGCATGCTGGAGATCGGTATACACGCAACACAGCGGCATATTTATCCTGATATTGTGCCTCAGCTGCCCAGCTGCTCGTCAAGCGTGTCCAGGCGCTCCTGTGCATTATCGATTGTAATGACTTCCGAGCCGGAGTCAATGTTGGGCTCTACCTGTTCGCCATCCAGTGTCTGAACCATCGCCTCAACAGACTTATAGCCCATCTCATACGCCATCTGCGCGATCGACATAGTCAGCTCATCGGCGAGGATCGCCTCGCAGGCTGCGCGGTCACCGTTAAAGCCGAGGAAAATCGTATTCGCGTACGCCTGATTTCCCGAATCGCGGGCAGCTTTTGCCGCTGCAATCGCCATATCATCGTTATTGGCGCAGATGATTGCAATGCCGTCCGGATAACGGGAAATAATACCATTCATCGCGTCTACTGCGCGGGTTGCAGTTGCTTCCGCGTACTGCACTTCGTCTTCCAGGAAGTCGCCGCCCGCTTCCTCGATACCAGCCTTATAGCCGTTCATGCGGGCAGTATTGGTGCTGTCACCCTGCACACCTGCAATCTCGATACACTGGATTTCAGTCCAGCCAGCTTCCTTGGCTGCCTCGACAGCGGCAATCGCTCCCTGTTTTGCGGCTTCCTCGTTACCCGTGCCGACAAAAGTGACTACCTTGTCTGATTCGATATTTGTGTCCAATGCAATGACGGGTTTCTCGGTATCCTGGATCAGATTGGCGACCATATCCTGCTGCAGCGGCGAAATAATGTAGCCGTCATAGCTTACATCGCTCAGATCGGTCTGGATCATGTTCAGCTGATCCTGGAAAGAGGTTTCGGACGGGGGCCCCTTGACCTCTACCGCGACCTCATCCGGATGCTCTTCCGCATAAGCTTCTGCTCCTGCCTGCACAAACTTCCAGTATTCGGCCGCCGTTGTTTTGAGGATGATGCTTACATGGTATTTTGACTCACCCGAAGCAGCTGTATCTCCACCGCCAGTGTCTCCGGTGGACGAGCAGCCAGCCATGGATGCACACAACGCACCAGCAAGCAGCATTGCAATTGCCCTCTTTTTCATACTTCTTCTCCTCTCTTTTTGTCTTTCTCCGGCTGATGCTCCCACAGGTATCCGGCTGCCTGCCTCATAAACAGAGCCGGCAAGCGTGCTGCGTTTTTTCCGTCCATATAACGGTTCTCTTCTGCACATCGCCAACTCATATTATTCAGGTATGATACAGCACATTTATTGTCCATTTCAGGGGGCTGATCTGCCGAACCAGACATTGATTGTGCTTTTATCATAACTTTTTGGCCAATGCAAAGAAATAACCGTTCTTGCTGTTGATTTGCGATTTTTTGCTGTAAAATCCACCGTATTAGCAATTTTGCGCATTTTTTCGCATTGCTTATTTCACAACCTGCACAAAAATTTTCCACTCCTGTAAAATCCACAAGTGAAACAAAGCCGCACCGCTGCCATCTATTTCGCGCTCCGCTGCTGCTGAGTTGCAAGGCTGTTCCACCTGCCGCAAAAATCACAATGCCAAGTTCAGCCACAGGATACTAAAGGTGCCATATTGGATTGGATTTCTTTTTTCCCAAAGCAATCCCAACGCCTGATATGCTCGTTCTTCCTTATCCCGTTTTTCTTCTACAGCAAAAAATCGCAAATAATGCGCAAGAAAGCCTGTTCCAATTCGGGAATGCTGCCGCTATAATGAAGCCATCATCAATCCGGTGCTGCGCGCCGGCAAAACGGAGGGAACCAGCATGACATCGAGAGAAAGAGTACTTGCCGCCATCAACCACCAGCAGCCCGACCGGATCCCGATCGATTTCGGTGCGACCG
>ERZ1643250.1359-NODE-1359-length-21196-cov-14.050660_pt1 | contig 21196 bp, 23 predicted proteins | sample MGYA00579262_ERZ1643250 | MGnify/ENA primary metagenome ERZ1643250 (study PRJEB29033, sample SAMEA4952265) | chicken gut metagenome | biome: Broiler Chicken; feature: Gastrointestinal Tract; material: Caecum | place: Ireland | collected 2018 | study: Broiler... | reverse complement strand
AGTGCGGCTATAAAAAGCAGTAATTCGGGCGATTGAGTGTAGTCAGTTTTAAATCTCTTTAAATTCAAAGCGCAGTGGGGCGCGCGGGGAAAACCGCGCGCCCCACTGCGCATTTTAAGCTTAAAGTTGTTTCTTTATATGCTGACAATATGCTAAATACCATTCCAAAGAATCACGTAAAGACGGATTTTCAAAATTTGCATATTTTTCAAGCCAGACTTCAAGTTCACCGCCAAATCTAGAGCTAATATGAGTGGATAGCCAATATAGAGTTTTATTTTCTTTAAGTAAAACTTCGGTTAAATTATTAACAAGATGGTTTATAATTTCACTGTTTAGCTCTAGTTTGGGTTTATATTCGAAGAAGTTGCTGCTGAATAAATCGTCTAAAATCAGAGATTGTTGCTCTTTTCAATCTCACTTCAATTACGTAACTATAGAAGAAGTTAATAAAATTGCGTAAATCATTAATGGAACGCTGTGTAGGTTTAAAATTTGATGAATAGAACTTATTGTTTAGTTCGTCCATGTCAGTTATCAGTTGATTAAAACTGATGTTCTCAATGCTTAGTACGTCCAATAAGCATTTTCTGAAAAACTCTATATCTCCAACATCATTTGATTTTATATATTCCATAAAACCATCAAGTGAGTAGTCTTTAAATTCGTAGTTGCCAAAATTTTGATTGGGTGCTACGGTTTTATTTTGATTTTTAGTGGGGTAAATGATTTCTCTAATCTTGTCAGGAACAGTTTCTAGATCTGTTAAAAAGCAGTGTAAAATATGTTTCGAGTCCGAATATTCGCATAGTGCCAATGGAGAGCCCATCTCGATGGTAAAAAATCGTATTTTATCGTGGTCTGTTTTAACAAGGAATATGTATATTGGGCAAGCAGTCATTTCAGAGGAAAAATATAGCACATAAACAATAGCAGGAAGGTCTTCGTCTAAATTTTCAGCGGCAACTGCGTAAATGTTGAGCATGAGCTGTGCAGGAGGATGGTGCTTCATCGTTTTGTAAAAATCAAACAAAAAATTGCAAGCTTCATTTTTTGAGGGGTCGTCTACAAGCTCGGCGCCTCCGTTAAGTCGTAATCTTAAGATAATTGCGTTCATTCTACCACATAAGCTAGCTTGAGTTACAGGCTGGTTAAAGTTTTTCGTGAGTTGTTGATCCACTTTCTCGTTTTGATTGTTGCTATCCCGACTATTATGAACACTGGTTGTATTAGGTTTGTTATTCTTGTGTTTCATATAGTTTTGATCTGCCATGATTTTAAAATGGATTGACCCCGTTATAAAACCTATTCCATTACCAATTAGAATTGCTGCTATATCATTTGCAAATGGCTCTACGCATAATGCTATAGCTAAAATTATAGCATATATGGTCACACATACTAAGGCGATACAAAGACATTTATTTATATAACTTTTTGCAGGAGAAGAACATTTAGATTCTCTATAGCAACCATATAAAGAGTTTTCAAAAATATTTGCAAGCGTATGACAAATAAAAAACATTATAAATGCCCAAAGGAAAGCCATAAGATACCTCCAAATAAAAAAATGTCGCCTTCAAAGCGAAAGCGACACCTGCAAAATGTCCTCTTCGCTTAGTTGCGACACTATCTTAACCTTACAAGAAGATTTTTGAATTGCAAAAAGGTACACTCTACCTAGGGAGCATACTTCTTGTAACAAATATTAAGATAGGTCGCAGCACTATTTTAGCATTAAAGTTTTAATAAATCAAGAATTTTTTTCTTTGATGCATATTTTTGCTGCTCATTTATAAAAATTTGCAATTTGGTTTAAAAATCGGTTGACAAACCTTTAATTATTCAATATAATATCAACGCAAAACAAAGATGCCGCAGACAGCAGGCGTGGCTTGCCACTCAATCTCCTGCCGAGGTGTTAAGGTTTTTAAAAAAGATCACTCAAGATTTACTCTTTTTTATGTCCTTATGCCGCGCGGCGTAAGGGCTTTTTAATTTCTTAAAGGAGGTACAAAGATTGTCAGCTAATTTCGAAGCCAAGAAGCTGGTTGTCGAAGAGATAACCTCTAAAATCAAGGCGTCCAAGGCAGTAGTTTTCGTAGACTATAACAAGCTTACGGTTGCAGAAGTTTCTGAACTCAGGAACAAGTGCAGAGAAGCCGGCTGTGAGTACAAGGTCTATAAAAACACGCTTGTAAGAAAGGCTTTCAACGATATGGGTGTCAAAGATTTCGACGAAACTTTGAACGGTCCCACGGCTATAGCTTTCAGCGCGGACGAGATAACCGCCGCCAAGCTCATGACAAAGGCCGCCAAAGATCTCGACACGAAGATCGTTGTAAAGTGCGCTTTCGTGGACAACGCTTACGTTGACAAGAAGGGTGTGGAAGCGCTCGCTACCATGCCTTCCAGGGAAGAGCTCGTGGCAAAGATGCTCGGCTCTATGCAGGCGCCTCTTGCAAACTTCGCAGGTGTGCTTAACAACCTCGTTTCGGGTATCGTTCGCGTACTTGCAAGGGTTGCAGAAAACAAGGCGTAAACCTTCCGCAAAGAGCGGAAAAAACACGGCTCTGCCCCGGCCGGAAATGAGGGCAAGGCGCGCCGCGGCTTAAGGCGGCAAAATATATCTTAAAATAAATCGGAGGATATTTAAAATGGCAGATATCAATAAGTTTATCGACGAAATAAGCAACATGACCGTTGTTGAGCTCAACGAGCTCGTAAAGGCCCTTGAGGAGAAGTTCGGCGTATCCGCAGCCGCTCCCGTAGCAGTTGCAGCCGCACCCGCAGCAGGCGCAGCGGCAGCCGCTCCCGCAGCTGAAGAGAAGACCGAGTTCAACGTAGTTCTTAAGGACGTTGGCGCCAAGAAGATCGACGTTATCAAGGTCGTTCGCGGCTTCACCGGCCTCGGCCTTGTAGAGGCTAAGGCAGCCGTTGAAAAGGGCGGCGTGCTCAAAGAGAATGTTGCCAAGGAAGAGGCAGAGAAGATCGTTGCCGACCTCAAGGCAGCAGGCGCAACCGCAGCCATGGAATAATTTTAAGAAATTTAAAAAGCGAAAAAGCGGACAGGTTTTGCCTGTCCGCTTTTTTATGCGTATAAAAAATAATTTAAATTTAATTTAATTGTAATTTTTTTTGATTTTTTATGCGATGTCAACCGCAAATTTACATAAAGAAACGGCAAATTGGTGGCGTTTTTTGCCATACTGTAGTAAAATCGACAGTGTTGCGGCGCGGAAAAATAAATATTTACGCGGCAAAAAAATAATTACGCGACGGAATTTATGGAGGAATTTATGACGCTTGGCGAAAAACTTGCAAAACTCCGCAGGGAAAACAACCATACGCAGGAACAGCTTGCAGATATTCTGGGTGTATCGCGGCAGAGCGTTTCCAAATGGGAATCTGACCTCGCCTATCCCGAGACCGACAAAATAATAAAGATAGGCGAACTGTATAACTGCTCGTTAGATTATCTTTTAAAGGAGAACAGCCATGAAAGGCAGGCCGAAGAGCGCGGCGGCGCGCAGGAACCGCAGACCGGTAGCAGATATACCATAACTTTCGATCTGCACTCTTTCCACTTTGAACGCAAGAGCAAGATAATGATAGGCAAACTGCCGCTGTGGCACATAAATATAGGTTTCGGCCGCACGGCAAAGGGCTTTTTCGCCGTGGGACTGTGCGCGCGCGGGGTATTTTCGCTGGGAGTGCTCTCGCTCGGGGTGTTTTCCGCGGGAGCGCTCTCGCTGGGCGCGGTGTCGCTGGGTGCGATAGTTCTGGGACTGTTGTCGTTGGGCGCGATATCAGCGGGCGTGCTGGCGTTCGGCGCTATAGCCGTAGGGCTTGTCGCCGTGGGCGCGCTGGCAGTCGGCGGCTTTTCGTTCGGCGCGCTGGCGGCTGGCAGCTATCTCGCCATAGGCGATCATGCGTACGGAGCTGTAGCTATCGGCTTCACAAAGGCGGCCGGAGATGTGTTCTCGGCGGCGCAGATAACTTCGGCAAACCGCGGCAGTGTGATAGCTGCGCTTGACGGGGCCGTGCCTGCGGTGTTCGCGTGGATAAAAGATATAGTCGTATCCATATTATGATGCAAAAACCCGAATGCCGGGTCGTAAAAAGCAGAAAAATACATAGGGCGGGCGGCGCAATTTTTGCGCCGCCCGCCCTCAATCAAATTCAAAATATTATTCACTCCTTTACCGCGCGCGTGGCGATAAAGGTGGGGATATTCAGCTCGTGCAGCCGTCCCTCGCCGTTAGTGTCCTCGTAAATGTCGGTAAGGCGGAAGCCTGCCTTCAGCTGGCAGCCTATCTGCTCCTCCATGGTGTGCGAAAACTGCACGCCGTCGTTGTCCTTTTCGAGCTTGCGCATATATTCCGCGTTTTCAAGCGGGTCAATCGGAAGGCTGTTGCCTATGGTGACTTCATCGTCGGTAATATAATTTATTCCGTTATCCAGCCCGCACACAAGTAAGCCGCCGCGCTTCAACACCCTGTAGCACTCGTTGAATACGTGGCCGACTTCCTTTATATAGCAGTTTGAAACGGGGTGCACTATTATGTCGAAAGTCTCGTCGTCAAAGGGCAGCCTCTCGGTCATGTCGCCCCGTATGGCCTCGACCTCATACCCCTCGCGCGCCGCCACATCAATTTCGCTCTTTATCTGAGAGGGGGAGTAGTCGAGCACGCTGCACCTCGCTCCCAGCGCGGCAAACACGGGTATCTGTTGCGCCCCGCCGCTCGCAAGACCGAGTATTTTAAGCCCCTTCAGCGATTCTGGCAGCCATGTGCGCGGCATTATCTTTGTGGGCGTAAGCAAAATTTTCCATTCGCCCTCTTTCGCCCTGCAAAATTCCTCGTGGGATATGGGTACGCCCCATTCCCAGCCCTCTTTATTCCAGCTGTCTATCGCCTCGGCGTTTATATCGGTATATTTTTTCACTATCTTTCTCCGTTTTGGTAGTTTGCGTTATTTTAAATCAACGCTTATTATGAGTATATACTATTCATTCGGTAAATGCAAGAAAAATCAACGCGGCCAAGCCTCCCCTTAAAAAGTGGAGGCAAGTTGCGGCAAAGGGCGTAAGTTCTGATGCTTTTGCTTCCGTTTGGTATTTATTTGTCCGCCGAAATCCTAAATTTGCGTGGCAAAGAGATGAAATTTGGCTGCCGCGCCATAAATTGCTTGACTGAACCTTTAAATTTAAGTAAAATACAGTAGTATCAGCAAAAATTCTAATCGGGTAAAAAATTATTTTTCCCCAAGGCGGCATATATGTCATTCAAAAGGTTAAAGCGCGCAGTCCTCTGCGTTGCGGCTGCGGCGGCCATAGGCGCCTCTGCGGCGCTTGCCGGTTGCACTATCGAAACGAGTCATCCCCGTGCGGAGATAACTTTAGAGTTCAACGGCACGCAATATGTAATCGAATACACTCTTTACAGGAATATGTATCCCCAGACCGTTCGTCACTTCATCGAACTTGCAGAGGCGGGATTCTATGACAATACCATAATCCACGACTATGCTTCCAACGATTGGTACGGCGGCGGCTATACTTACGATGAGACGGCCTATGCCGATGCCTTTGAGAACGGAGCCTTTGACGACTACCTCAACGATTCGAGATATTATAAAGAGGACGATTATCTCTCGCTCTTCAATTCCGGCGCGCTCACTCCCTCGGTGTATACCGACTATTCGTATGATGCCGACGGCAACATGACCGTAAGCGAAGAGGATGCGTACCACACTCTCATCGGCGAATTTGAGAACAACGATCACATCATCGATAACGGCCAGCTCAGCGCGGAATACGGCTCGTTGAAGATGTACTATACGCCCAAAGTTATAGACAACATCGCCGAAGCGCATGTTTATATCAAGACGGGCAGCGGCCAGGTTCTCGAGCACGACTATGAATATAACAGCGCCACCAGCCTGTTTGCCATTCAGGTAGGCACGAGTTCTTCGCTTTCCGTATCCCGTTACGCTACTTTCGGCTATCTCAGCGGCGATGACGACAGCAATACTCTCGACGATCTTATAGCTGCCGTTGAAGATTATATAGACGACGAGTACAACGACAGCGACGAGTTTGTTTCAACAACGAGCGCCGAGGTCGACAGGATAGAGAATATTGCCGAGCAGGCCACGGCGGTTGAATACGACGTGCCCAATACTGCGATCGTCATCCGTTCTGTAAGGATAACCGGATATTGATAATTTATGAATAACTGAAAATGCCGACGGCTGTGCCGTCGGCATTTTTTGCTGCCCGCGGGAGGCAATTCATTGCCGCAACTTTGCGCCAAGAACCCCTCAGGCGCTCCGCGCCAGCTCCCCTTTAGGGGAGCCACGAGCGCAGATCATCACGTTGCCGCAGGGCACTTCGCCGCTGTAAACGTTTTGCGGAAGCAAAACTTATAACTGCGCCGTTCCGCGGCGCTCGTCGCCGCGGAACGGCGCCTCACTCCTCGTCGGCGGGGTAGATATTCGTCACCTTTCCGTTTCTTTTCTCGGCTATGAAATATTTCACTTCATACGATCCTCCGCCCCTGGGGTACACCAGCCCCACGGCGTCGCCGCCGTATTTATTTACCGTCGCTTCGGTTGGCAGCGCCACATCGGTAAACTCGCCCAGATAGTTCTTCAGCGCCGATCCTTTGTTTTTCAGTTCTTCAGAAAGGTATTTCTCGCTTTCGCCGTTTAATATGCTCTCAAAAAATGCGGCGGATGTCTCTTCCGGCGAAGGTTCGCGCCCGTGTTTTACGCTGCAGCTTTCCAGTGCAAAGTTGTCGCCGTTGAAGGCATAGGTGCTTATCTTTACGGCGCGCGTACAGCATTTCAGCTTCTCGTGCACGACAAAATTTTCTCCGCACTCAAATTTCTCGCAGCCGCCGAAAAAAACGACGTTTTTACCGCGGAAGAGCATGACGGAATTTTTGCCGCGCACTGCAGCATACCCGCAGCCGCCTATATTCACTTCGGTTATCTCGGCTTCTGCAAACTTTTCCGAAAGCTTATTTATCGTACTTCCGCCGCATTCCGCCGCGGCGTAAACTCCGCCGAATCTGAATACCGTTATAAGCGTGCCTGCGGCGCGTTCCTGTGCGATTATCTCTATCTCGTTTCCGCGCGGCGGGTAAGATTCTATAAGGACCGCTCTCTCGTCAGTTGAAAAATAGGTTTTGCAGAAGTCGTGCGGCGAGCGGAAAAACTTGTCGTCGATAAAAAAATTTAGCGTTCCTCTGCACGAATAGGGCGCGATTTCCGCAAAAACTCCCGTGCTTTCGTTGATTTCGGTAAACCGTTCAAACATGTCGATAGTTCCTGCATAATGTCCGTCCAATTTAAGTATCGCTGGCTCGGCCGATAAAAAATATACCCTCATATATATCCTCGGTTAGCACTCGGCTAATATTTCATATTTGTATATTTTAACGTATTAACGGCGCGTTTTATGTCAATATATACGCTTGAAAAAATATTTGCGTCGCAATGCGCTCAGGGCACGGCGGGCGGCAGGCGGCGGCAAGGAGGATATATGAACAAGATAAACGGATACACCGAGGAAGAGGCGCGCGCCTTTGTGCAGTATATGTACGCAGGAAAGCGCGCGGGCAGAACGCTCTCGTCGCTGTTCGAGGGTTATGCGAAAAAGTCGGGCAGGGCAAAGGGCAGCGTGCGCAACTACTACTACGCGCTCCTTCGCAGCACGGGCAATAAAGAGGTAAAAAAGCTGCTCCGCGGCACCGACTTAAAGGCAGAGCCCGTGCGCGCTTTCTCCGATGAGGAGACCGACATGATCTTGCGGCGCATACTCACCGAAAAGAGCAAGGGCATATCGGTGCGCCGCGCCGTTTTGAATCTTGCCGGCGGCGACGATAAGCTAATGCTGCGCTACCAGAACAAATACCGAAACGTTCTATCAAAGCAGCCGGAGCGCATCCGGCGCCTCAGGCAGGAATGCGGTCTGCCCGGGACCGACGAGGGAAAAAAGCGCATAGAACGGGAGATAGACGATCTGTATGACAGGCTGGCCTCCTCCCTGAAGGAGGAAAACTTCAGGCTGAAGAGCGAAAATGCCCGTCTTGCCGACGAAAACGCGCGCCTTAAATTACAAGTAAAAAATTTACAGTCATAAACGGCCCGCGCCTTCCCATACTGCTTTTAAGGGGCTGCTGCGCCGTGTTTTGCGCGGCGGGAAGCGGTCGGCTTGGCGCATTATATTGCGCAAAAGGAGTATAATGAAGGAATTTATTATGGGCCTGGCCGTGGGAATGGCGGGCGGCGCACTTATCGTCGCCAACAGCTATAAGGTACGGCAGATGGTAAAAAAGAACCAGGAAGAGTTTTTGCAGAAGGCCGAAAGTTATATCGACGAAAAGCTGGAAAAGGGCTCTTCAACGGGCGGTTCGCAGTGCTGCGGCGGCACACAGGGCGCCGCGCAGGGCGCTGAGGCCGGCAAAAAGAAGGAAAACTAAAATTTCTGAAGAGCGCGCCGCGGCACTTTTTGCCGCGGCGCGCCGCCGTTATTCCGCAGAGGCCGCATCCAGACATCGGACCTGCGCCGAGCTTTAAGTTTACGGCCTTTATATTTGCGCCAAGTTGCGCCAACCGCTTGTAAAAGGCGCGCGTGTATGATATAATTTGTGTACAGCCGCACGCGTGCGGCGGAAACGGAGGAACAGTTTGGCAAGGTACATAGCTTTCGATATAGGCGACAGGCGCATAGGCGTGGCCGTATCCGACCCGTTCAACAGCTACGCCCTGCCCTCGCAGACGTACGTCCGCACGGGCTTTCAGCGGGATATTGCCGCGCTCTCGGCGATAATAAAGGAAAAGGGCGCCACGCACATAGTGTGCGGCCTGCCGGTGAATGCCGACGGCACCCCCTCGGAGCAGACCGAAAAGACCGAGCGTTTCATCCGCGCCTTAGAGGAGGCGACGGGGGCGGAGGTGGTGCGCGAGGACGAACGCTACACCTCGATAATAGCGCACGAACAGTTGCACGAGAGCGGCCGCCGCGCCAAGGAGCACAAAAAATACGTCGACGCGTTAGCCGCGGCTAGTATTCTCGACGGATACCTTTCAAAACTTAAAAAACAAGGAGAAAATTCATGAACGAAGAAGAAAAGATGCAGGAGCAGGAAGAGCAGGACGACGGCATAATAGAGCTCATCGACGAGGAGAACAACGTCGTGAAGTTCAGGCTTTTGGACGTCACTGAATACAAGGGAGAAAAATATACTTTGCTTCTGGCGGCCGAGCCCAACGACGAAATAGCCGAGGACGAGGTGGTAATCTTCCGCCTCAACGAGGACGAGGAAACGTTGGAACCGATAGAGGACGAAGCTCTCCTGCAGGAGATATTCGATTTTTATCAGGAAGAGACCGACGGCGAGGATGTGTACGCCGACGAAGAGGAGTAAGGCGCCGTTCCGCGGCGACGGGCGCCGCAAACGGCGCAGTTATGAGTTTTGCTGCCGCAAAACGTTTACGGTGATGAGTTGCCTTGCGTCAACGTTATGATTTGCGCTCCGCGCAGAATATTGGCGGGGCAACATGATTATTCTGTAAAAACAGTGCCGCGGGCGCGAAATTTCGCGCCCGCGGCACATTTATTCACAGCTAAAAACTCACTTTCACACTTTATAAAATTCGTCGCCCGCCTTTATAACGTCAACTTTTTCGGCCTTTTCGCCCAAAACGATCTTTGTTGCGGGCTTTTCGTTGGTCTTGCCTTCAAACTCAAGCGTCAAGGTAGTCTGTTCTACTTCGGTTATGTGATATACCGTCTTGTCGTTTTCCTTTTTTATTAGACAGCCCGCTTTTACGTTCTCGTCGGTGCCGTACATTATAACGTATTTTTCCTCTCCGTCGAGGTGCTCCTCGGCGTGGAAGTCGGGATTGGGCGAAAATACTCCCGTACCCGTGTAAACGTGGTATTCGGGGTTTTTCTTGGCAAAGTCGGAAGCTAAACGCGAGTCATAGGCCGCGTCGTCGATCTTTTGGCCCATCTTCTTGAAAAAACCCGATATTTTGCCCTCTTTTTTAGCTCCTGACTCCTTGTTTTCCGTTGTTTCGCCGTTTTCGGCGGTCTTTTTTTCTTCGTCCATGACGTTCCCCTCCTGGTTCTTATATTATATTTATACCCTCTTTGCGCGCGCATAAAACAGCGGCGTTTGCTTTTGCCCCCGTTTTTGCGCCCTTTTATTATATTAATCGTAAAGCGGCGCAAATTTGCTTTACAACAAAAAAATTTTCTGATAAAATATCAAAGCTATAAAAAAATTCACACTCGCAGAGTCCGCGTTCCGTGGCCGTAAAATCTTTTCAATGCGGCCGTAAGCGCGAGGCGGCGCGTCCTTCGCGCCCCTGCTGTGGCGTCTGCGGGGAGGTAAAACGGAGGAATTTAAAATGGCAGTTATCACAATGAAGCAGCTTTTGGAAGCGGGCGTTCATTTCGGCCACCAGACGAGAAAGTGGAACCCCAAAATGGCGCGCTACATCTACGCTGCACGCAACGACATTCACATCATCGACCTTCAGCTCACCGTCGGCCTCATCGAGCAGGCCTACAACTACGTTGTAGAGAGCGTTAAAGAGGGCAAGACCATCCTCTTCGTCGGCACGAAGAAACAGGCCCAGGAGGCCATCAAGGAAGAGGCTGAGCGCTGCGGCCAGTTCTATGTAAATTCGCGCTGGCTTGGCGGCACGCTCACCAACTTCAAGACCATCCGCTCGCGCATCGACCGCATGTCCAAGCTCGAGAAGATGGAAGAAAGCGGCGAGTTCGATCTTCTTCCCAAAAAGGAAGTAGCAAAGCTCAAGGAAGAGATGGCAAAACTTCAGACGAACCTGAACGGTATCCGCAACATGACCAAACTTCCCGGCATGATGTTCGTGGTCGATCCACACAACGAGGATATCGCCGTGGCCGAGGCGCGCAAGCTCAACATTCCCATCATCGCCATCACCGATACCAACTGCGACCCCGACCTTATCGACTATGTAATACCCGGCAACGACGACGCAATAAGGGCGATAAAGCTCATCGCGTCTGTCATCGCAAACGCCGTTATAGAGGCCAACCAGGGCGAAACTCCCGTAGCTGAGGAGCAGCCCGCAGAAGCTGCCGAGGATGAAGTTCCCGCAGCCACCGCAGGCGAAGAAGCCGCAGAATAATTTTAAAGAGGTTTGAATTTATGGCATTCACAGCTAAAGACGTTATGACTCTCCGCGAAAAGAGCGGCGCCGGCATGCTCGACTGCAAGAAGGCTCTTACAGACGCAGACGGCGATATGGAAAAGGCTGCCGAGCTCTTAAGGGAGCGCGGCATTGCAAAGGCAGTTAAAAAGGAGGGCCGCATCGCCGCCGAGGGCGTTGTGGGCGCATATGTATCCGGCAACACGGGCGTTCTGGTTGAGATCAACTGCGAGTCCGACTTCGTGTCTAAGGGCGACAAGTTCCACGGCATAGTAGATACCGTTGCCAAGATCGCCGCCGAAAACAAGCCCGTCGACGTAGACGCGCTGCTTGCCTGCCCCGCAGAGGGCGGCACGGTGAAGGATTTCATCACCGCGCAGACTGCGGTTATCGGCGAAAAGATATCTCTGCGCAGATTCACAATTTATGAAACTGCCGGCAAGATCGAAACATATATCCACATGGGCGGCAAGGTGGGCGTGATGGTAGACGCATCCGACGTTGCCGAAGGCTGCGAAGAGACCCTTCACGACATAGCTCTTCAGATAGCTGCCTCCCGTCCTTCGTATATAACCAAAGAGGAAGTTCCCGCCGAGGTTCTGGAGAAGGAAAAGGAGATAATGCTCGTTCAGATGCAGAACGACGAAAAGAACGCCAAAAAGCCCAAGGAGATACTCGAAAAGATAGTAATGGGCAAGCTCGGCAAGTTCTATTCGGAGAACTGCCTCCTTCTGCAGCCCTTCGTAAAGGATGATTCCAAGACCGTTGCCGAAGTTATCGGCAGCAAGTTCAATGTTGTAAGGTTTGTCCGCTATGAAATGGGCGAGGGCATCGAAAAGAAGAGCGAGGATCTCTCGGAAGAAGTGGCAAAACAGGTTGCCGCAATGAAGAAGAACTGATTTGACAATGTATTTTGCGCGGCGCGGATGGTTTTCCGCGCCGCATAAGTTTTAATGGCCGCAAAAATTTTTCTTGTATTTTTTCAGCCGCGGTGTTATAATCTAATTACAGATATCTTTTATTTCAGCGCTTAAAGTTTTCGCCGCCACAGTAAACCGCTCTGCGGTTTTGAATATTTTCGGCGGCGGGAGTGTGTTAAAGTGAACATGGAGATGAAGCAGATAAAGCTTGAAAGCGTCTATAAAGACGCATATATCGACAGGTATCGCAGGCTTGGCTATACCGTTGCCTCGGTCAGCGAGAGCACGGAGGACGGCAAGACCTGGGCGGTGATAAATTTTGAACGCGACATGGACGATCCTTCCCATGAAAAACTTGCCAAGCTCGAGGCCGAGGTCGACGAGCTCTGCGAAATGGCGCGCGCGGCGGCGGGCGCCCCGGACGATGAGAAGAAAAAGCGTAAGCGCACTCTTTTCATCATGTTTATAACAGGGATTGCCGCAATGGCTGCGGGTTTAGTTCTTGTGCTCAGCGGCTTGTTTGCCCCCAGTTTGGGTACGGCTCTCGGCGGGTGGTGCTGCGTCGTTGCGGGCGCGGTGCTCACGATAGTGTGGAGCTGCCTGCGCGAGAAATGGCGTCTGCGCAAAATCGACATCATCGACGACGTCGCCCATCCGGGATTCGGGGTGGATGAGTATAGCCGAAAGGTCGAAGAATGTTTAAAGCAGGCCGACGCAGAGCGCGCGGACGCGCTTACACAATGAAAAAAACGGACGGAATGTAAATCCGCCCGCTTTTTTATTCGTTTTTTGTTCGCCGGTCATAAAGTTTGCAAAGTATTTTTACGTTTGCTATTGAAATTTGGCGGCAGGTATGATATAATCACATAAGCGGATCACTTTAGCGGAGGTGTTAAATTCTATGCAGCCCAGATATAAGAGAGTGCTCATAAAACTTTCGGGCGAAGCGCTGGCGGGACCTGCGGGGCATGGCCTCGACGAGGCTGTGATAGCGCGCGTCGTCGATCAGATAGTTTCCATAAAAAAGATGGGGGTAGAGGTTGCGCTCGTCATAGGAGGCGGCAACTTCTGGCGCGGACGCCAGGGGACGCACATGGAACGCACCACGGCCGACCAGATGGGCATGCTTGCCACGGTAATGAACTCGCTTGCCATGATGGACGCCATAGAACAGCGAGGCATACCCACCCGCGTACAGACGGCGCTCATAATGACTTCCGTGGCAGAGCCGTACATACTTCGCAAGGCCCTTCACCACTTTGAAAAGGGCAGGGTTGTCATAATGGCGTGCGGCACGGGCAATCCCTATTGCTCCACAGATACCGCCGCGGCGCAGCGAGCGTGCGAAATACAGGCAAACGTCCTTCTCATGGCCAAGAATATCGACGGTATTTACGATTCGGATCCCAAATTAAATCCGGATGCCAGGAAGTATGACCACCTAAACTATATGGACATAATTAAAAACGGCATAAAGGCGATGGACGCCACCGCCGCAACAATGTGCATGGAGAACAATATTCCCGTGCTCGCCTTCGGACTTGACGAAGAAAATTCCATAGTAAAGGCCGTCTGCGGAGAAAGAATAGGGACTTTGATAGATAATAACTGAAAAGGTTCACGCAAATCTTTTTGCTGAAGCAAAAATCTTTGCCGTGAGATTTACGGTAAGTCGTGAAAAAGAGGTATCGGCGAACTAAATTCGCCTTGCGCATAGTAATTATTTTAAAATAATTATTGCCGCAATAAAGGCGCCCTTGCTAAAGGGAGCCGGCGCGCGTAGCGTGTCTGAGGGATATATACGATTAACTATATCCTGATTAAGCGTAAAACCTTATAAACAGATACTTTGGCGCAAACGGCGCCATATCCACATAAAAATAATACAAGGAGAAAGTTTTATGATAGATAACGAACAGGTCGAAGAAATAATGCTCGTTCTCGACGACAAGCTCTCGAAAACTGTGAGCGTTTTAAAGGAGGACTACTCCGTCATCCGCGCGGGCCGCGCAAACCCTCACATACTCGACAGGGTGATGGTCGACTATTACGGCGTGCCCACGCCCATCAACCAGACTTCAAACATATCCGTTCAGGAGGGCAGATGCCTCGTCATCTCCCCGTGGGACGTATCTATTTTAAAGGGCATTGAAAAGGCGATACAGGTCTCGGATATCGGCCTCAACCCCACCAACGACGGCAAAGTCATCCGCCTGGTTTTCCCCGAACTCACCGAAGAGCGCAGAAAGGAGCTTGTCAAAAAAATAAGAAAGATGGGCGAGGATGCAAAGGTAGCAGAACGCAATGTAAGGCGTGAGGCAATGGAAGCGCTCAAGAAGCTGAAGAATGACAAAGTACTTTCGGAGGACGAATTCTCCGCGTGCGAGAAAGATGTTGAAAAGCAGGTTTCCGACGCCGTTGCCAAGGTGGACGCGGCCGTTTCCGAAAAGGAAAAGGAGATCCTCACCGTTTAATATGGCCGAAAAGCGTTCTGTTCTGCCCGTCAACGTGGGCATAATAATGGACGGAAACGGCAGGTGGGCAAAGCGGCGGCTCATGCCCCGCTCCTTAGGCCATGACGCCGGAATGAAGCGGATAATAAGGCTCATCGATTTTGTGCGCGCAGAGGGCATAAAATATCTCACGCTCTTTGCGCTCTCGACCGAGAATCTCGCGCGTCCGCAGGAGGAGCTCAACGGGCTGTATTCGCTCTTTTTGAAATATTTCAAGGACTATGCCCCGAAGCTTGTGGAGGATAACGTCGCCATACGCGTTATCGGCGACATCTCCGTGCTTCCTGAAGAGGTGGCAGACAGAATGAGGGATGTATGCGCCCGCTCGAAAAAGGACGCCGCGTTTCACCTCATATTTGCCGTGAACTACGGCAGCCGCGCCGAGATAGTCCGCGCCGCAAATCTTGCGGCCGAGATGGGCGGCAAGGTGACGGAAGAGAACTTTTCCCGCTTTTTATACACCGGCGGTATGCCCGACCCCGACCTTATAATACGCACCGGCGGGGAGATCCGCCTTTCAAACTTCCTTCTCTGGCAGTCGGCTTATTCCGAGCTGTATTTCACCGATACGCTCTTTCCGGACTTTGACGAAAAGGAGTTCAGAAAGGCATTAAAAGAGTATTCCCGCCGCAACCGCCGTTTCGGCAAGGTGTGAAAGAATGATAAATCAAGCCCCGCGCCGCTGCGGCGGGGCTTTTTTAAAGGTTAAATATGAAAGTAAGAACTTTAACAAGCGCCGTATACGTGCTCGTCATTGCCGCGCTGTGCGCGGGCAAGTGGCTCATCCCGGGAGGGTACGGTTCGCTCCTGTTTGACGCGCTCTTCTGCGTCGTCGCCGCTATAGGCGCGTTCGAGCTGATACGCGCGTTCGGTTTTGTTTCCAACCTGCAGCGGGCAGTGACTATAACGTTCTGCGCGCTCGCCGCACCCATGTATGCGCTCTTTGTCTATCTGGTGGACGGAGCGGGCTGGCAGGGCACGGCCATAGCTCTCGGCGTCGGCGCCCTCGCGGTATGCGTGATGTTCGTCGCCGACCACAGCCGTTCAGACATAAAGAGCACGCTCGCCTGCCTGTTTGCGCTTGCTTACGTCGGCCTTCTTACGGCTGTTCTCTCGGCGGTAAACCACCTGTCTGAAGGGGAGAACTCCATGCTCGCCATGATATTCCTCTTCATGTGCGTGCCGTTTACCGATGCGGGCGCATACCTTATCGGCATGGCCTTCGGCAGGTTTATTCCCTTTAAGCTCGCCCCCGTCGTAAGTCCCCACAAGACGGTGATAGGCGCCGTCGGCGGCGTGATAGGCGGGATCGCCGGCGCAGTCGCCTCTTATTACCTCTTCATAGCGCTCGGCGGCACGCCTTCGCTTACTCTTGCCATGACCGAAGTCGTGGCGATGGTTATAGTAGGCCTCGCTGCCTCTGTCGCCGCTCAGTTCGGCGACCTGTTCGAGAGCGCTGTAAAGCGCGAGTGCGGAATAAAGGATATGGGCAGGCTCCTGCCCGGCCACGGCGGCATTTTAGACCGCTTCGACGGCACTCTGTTTGCGGGCATAGTCGTATTGCTCGCGTTCACATTCATGGTGTGAGCGGTATAGGCATTTCCGCCGCGCAAGGCGGGCATTTTTGTGAACTTATTTATTTTCCCGCCCGTTCGGGCGGGATTTTTTGCAGACGGAATTTTAATTTCAAGAAATAAAGTCATTATTCGCGGCAATGCGGGGTATAATATTTTTAGCCCCCTTCCGCGCAAGGAGGCGGGCAATGAAAAAGAGCAGCTCCGGCAGCGCCGCGTGCGGCGCCGTTAAAATAGCGCTCATAGGCAGCACCGGCAGCATAGGCAGGCAGGCGATAGAGGTCGCGCTCGCACAGCCTGATAAATTCAGGATAGTTTCCATGGCGGCCGCAAGCTCTGTTTCGCTCTTTGAAGAGCAGTTGAACGCCGTGAAGCCAGATTACGCCGCGCTTGCAGATGCGGAAGCGGCAAACTCGCTGCATGAAGTCCCTTCGGGTACGCGTTTTGCGGGCGGGGAAGAGGCTGCGCTCGCCGCCGCCTCGTACGGGGAGGCCGATGTGGTTTTAGTGGCCGCGGGCGGCTTTGCCGGCCTCAAGTATTCGCTGGAGGCGATAGGCGCGGGCAAGGCGTTGGCGCTCGCCAACAAGGAGACCCTCGTCTGCGGAGGCGACCTCGTCATGCCGTTGATAAAACAAAAGAACCTGAGCCTGCGCCCAGTGGACAGCGAGCACTCCGCCATATGGCAGTGCCTTGGTTTCGACTTATCGAGGCCGTTCAAAAGGCTGATAATCACTGCCAGCGGCGGTCCGTTCAAAAATTTTACCCCCGAACAGCTCAAATGCGTCACGCCCGCCATGGCGCTTGCCCACCCGACCTGGAATATGGGCGATAAGATCACGGTGGACAGCGCCACCATGCTCAACAAGGGCTTTGAAATTATCGAGGCGCACCACCTGTTCGGCGCAGATTACGGCAGTATTTCCGCGGTCATACATCCGCAGAGCATAGTCCACTCCATGGTGGAGTTCGACGACGGAGCCGTGCTCGCGCAGCTGTCGCATCCCACTATGAAGCTGCCCATCCAGCTTGCGCTCACCTGCCCCGACCGTGCTCCGCTCAAGGGGGCGGAGCTCGACTTTACAAGGGCGCTCTCGCTCGATTTTTCGCCGATAGAGGCGGGCAGATTTCCCTGTTTCGAGCTTGCTTTGGCATGTGCGCGGGCGGGCGGAACGCTGCCCTGCGCGCTCAATGCCGCGGGCGAAGTGGCCGTGCGCGCGTTTTTGTCGGGGCAAATAAAATTTACAGATATTGTTAAGGTGACAGCGCGCGCCGCGGAGGCGGAAAGGGGAGAGGCCGTTACAAGCTACGCTCAGCTGTGCGAGGTGGACGCCCGCGCCCGTCTCGCCGCCAAAGGGGCGATAGCCGCGCTCGGAAACAATTGACGGCGCGGTTTTAAAGGTACATAATGTAAGGCGCGCCCGCCGCTGAAAGCTGCGGGCGCGCCTTAAACAAGAGGGGTAACCATTGCAACTGCTCTCGGCCTCGGCCGTCTTAAACACAATCGGCGCCGTCGTGCTCGCCATATTAATACTTCTCGCTATGATAACCGTGCATGAATTCGGACACTACGTCGCGGGCAAGCGGCTGGGCTTTAAGATAAACGAATTCGCGATCGGTTTCGGCCCCGCGCTCATAAAGCGCAAAAGCAAAAAATCGGGCGAGGTTTTTTCGGTGCGGGCCATACCGCTCGGCGGCTACTGCGCCTTCGAGGGAGAGGAGAGCGAGGGCGGACTGCTCACAAAAAACAGCTTCAACTCCAAACCGCCCTGGCAGCGCATTATAGTGCTCGTCTCCGGCGCGCTGTTCAATTATATCACGGCGGTGGTCTTAATAATAATTTCTTTCCTCGCCTTCGGGCAGATGGTGGTACGTCTGGACGGGATCACCTATCCCGATGGGTACGATCCCTCAAACAGTTTCGTTGCGGGCGACGTAATTTTAGAGGCCGAGGGGGAGGGTATATACCTCACCTCCGATCTGATGGGCGCGCTCGAGGGGAAGCTTGCTGGGGATGAAGCGCAGTTTACCGTCGTGCGCGGCGGAAATGTAACAGATATTTACGTCACCCTGCGGCAGGACTGCCTGTTTGAAAACTCGTCCGATACCTCCCGTCTTTGGGGCGCGCTCGGGCTGGATACAGAGGTGCGCGAGGACGGCAATGCCTACTGGACGGTGGGGGCCGAAAGCTACCGTTTCTCCTTATTTGAAAGTCTTGGCCGCGCCTTCGGCTATTCCTTCAAAATCGCGGGCACTATCTTCAACGTGCTCGGCGAACTTTTAACTGGCAACATCGGCCTCAATGCCATGGGCGGACCGTTCACCACGATAAAGCTGACCTCCCAGATGGCCGTGCAGAGCTTTCAGAGTTTTTTGGAGATAGCGGCATACATCGGTGTAAACCTTGCCGTGTTCAATCTTCTGCCCATACCCGCGCTCGACGGCAGCAAGGTTGTGTTCTGCCTTATCGAGTGGATATTCAAAAAGCCCGTGCCGCGGCATATCGAGGCGGCCATTCACGCCGTCGGCTTTGTGTTGATACTTGCATTTGCCGTATTAGTCGATATTCTGCAGTTCGCGCGGTGTTAAGCAAGAATAAATAAAAGGGGCGCAAGTTTTCTTGCGCCCCTCTCTTATTAGAAATATATTCTGCTGTATTGTATCAACATGATTATTATTACATACAGAATGTACAAAATGCTTATCACAAGACCCGCCGTGGCAAGACCTTTTCCGTTTTTCAATGCCTTGCTCCTGCACAGTCCCGCCGTGTTGAATATCAGGCTGAGCGGCTGGAGCAGATTTATTATCACATTGCCAGCGTAAACAAAAAATATAAGGTCGGTCGCTCCGGCCATAAAATTGAACATAAATGTCAGAAGAAAGACCAAAAGGGCAAGTATAAAACCTGCTATTGCAAAGCCGTTTGTCTGCTTTTTTGTTTCCTGTACGGGCGCGGGTGCGGGCGCTATATAGGGCTTCGGCTCTGCGTGCGTCGGTGCTGTGCAAGGCTGCGCCGCGGGCGCATCTGCAGGGGCTGCCTGCGCGGGCATATTTTCCTCCCGCTGCTGCGGCTGCCTTGCCGGGTGACCGCACCTCGGGCAGAAGTTGCCCTCAAATTCCCTTCCGCAATTACTGCATTTCATAAATTTTCTCCCAGACTTCCATTATTTTTTATTGCTAAATAATTGTAGCACACGCAGCAAAAAAAATGCAATACAAATTGCAAAAAAGACAAATTGTTCTTTGCATGTAAAAACAGGCGTCCGCGCGGGCGCCTGTTTTAATAATCAAAACAAAATTAATTTTTTATTTGCGCGTAAATTTCTGATTAATTTTATTTTTATTGAGCGTTTCCGGCCGCGGGTATCTCCTCCGAGGGCACGTGTTCGGCAGTCTTTTCAAAATTGCCGTAACGCGCGATCTGTTTGCGCAGGTTTGCCGAAGAGAGCATGAGCACGCCCACCACGATAACTATCACCATTTCGGGTATTATATACAGCGACTGATATACAATGGAATAGATGTAGGGGTTGGATAGGGCGGGGATGTTCCACTGTTCTGCGTATGTCACTCCGTATGCGCCGAACGCGAACACGCCCGAGAAGAAGTGCGATATAAAGCGCGTAACTCCTGCGATTATGGAGCCGAGCGTGAACTTTGTGCGCATTCTGTCTTTAAGCGTATGAACATTCCTCAGGCAACCGGTGAGTCCTATCGCCATAAACGCTACCAGATAATCGAGCGCAAACTGCGCAGGGTGGAATATCCATGCGTCCTGAATGGCCTGCAACATGCCGTAGACGAGTCCGGCAATAAGACCCTTTTTGCAGCCGAACATATAGCTGTAGAGCATGAGGGGGAGCATAGAGGCAAAGGTTATCGAGCCGCCCATGGGCATGCGCACGAACCTTATGTACGAAAGCGCGAACGAAAGCGCTATACATATCGCAGCAAAAGTTATGGCACGGGTATCGAATCCCTTAGTCCTGTCGGTCACAAAAGCGACTATGACTACTATTGCGGCGAGCGCTATTGCGCTTACATATAGCACGGTGCTGTCGGCTGCGCTTATCTCCATTCCGTTCCAGTCGGCAGAGTCGCCCGTGGCATAATATACTATAAGGCATACGAGCGCCGCTACAAAAGCTGCCGCCGAAAGGCTGAAAGCCGTAATTTTAACGGGCTTCAGCGGTTTGAACGCTACGGCAATTCCGCCGGCACTGGCGACTACCGCAAATACGAGCAGAGGATAAAACGTTATGGGCACAAGATAATCTTCCTCGGCGTCTACCTCATAAAAATAGAGCACGGTGAAAATGATTATTGCCGCTATGGCATAGCCCAGCGCCACGAACAGTGCGATTATGTTGGCTTTTTTCTGTCTTTCGTCTTTTACAGGCTCGCCGTTTGCGGGCTTTGGTTCGGTGCATTTGAGAGCTATTTTCGTAGCTATGAATGCCAGCAAGAGTACTATTGCCAGCCACAGCATTACTGTGCGGCAACCGTCGGCGGCGCTGTCGAAGTTGGCAAAGTAGTTTATAACTTCGCTCATCATGTCGGAAAACGCCAGCATTGAAAAATTCATAAAACTTCCTCCTTCTACCGCCGAAAAGAAAATCGGCCGCTCTCTTTACCGCGCAAAATAAAGAAAGCGACCGCATAATTATAGCGTACTTTGTACTATCGCTCAAGCATTACCTTGCCGATTCAAAGGGTATAATCTCAGCCCGCGCGCCTTAAAGGCAAATTTGCGGACACCCCCGACGGTATTGATTTGTTATGCGCGGAGCAAAAGTTCCGCATTGCAAAAAAATTATATGTCAAATGCCGCCTTAAGTCAACTCATTTATTGAATTTGAAGATATTTTATAGTATAATTTGTATTAACGGCAGGATAGGCGCGCGTGCGCTCCGCGCACGCGCGCGTACCATAATATATAAGGAGAGTTTTTTATGGCATACAATTTTTACGCCT
>ERZ1643250.1358-NODE-1358-length-21213-cov-6.952169_pt1 | contig 21213 bp, 15 predicted proteins | sample MGYA00579262_ERZ1643250 | MGnify/ENA primary metagenome ERZ1643250 (study PRJEB29033, sample SAMEA4952265) | chicken gut metagenome | biome: Broiler Chicken; feature: Gastrointestinal Tract; material: Caecum | place: Ireland | collected 2018 | study: Broiler... | reverse complement strand
CTTCTATCTTCGGCTTATAGCCATCCGGAAGTTCATATTCTCCCATCATATCCAGCTTTTTCAGCTTTGTGATCGCATCACATCCGTTGGAGACCATCTCCCGGACAAAAATATCATGATCCGAATATACCCATTTTTTTATGATCGGAAATATATTCTCACTGTCAATCGATAAATTTCCTTTTTTCACTGCCATATCCAACACTCCTTTGAATAAAATACCCGTATCAGCCTCTTAATTTCCAGGCTCAGCGCCCGTAAAAAATATATATTCTTTATGAAAAAGACTGTTTTCTGCATCCAGTGTATATTCTAATACAGCAATTTATAAAAGTCAACAAAAAATCAGCACTCTTTTGACTTGAGTGCTGATAATATTCTCATTCATCCTTTATCCACACGGTACCCTCCGCTCATCCCCCCTTTTTTGGATCCGCGCAGCGTATCAATTTCCTTCAAGCCGGATCTGGGAAGGATATTTCCATTTCTCAAGTTCATCCTGGGAAAAAGCCGGAGGTTCCTGCCCGTTATTCACAGCCAGCACATGCTGGTAAAGCTCCGCCAGTTCTTCGATATAAGCTGCTTTTAAGAAAGCCTCGGAGATATTCCGGCTGTCTAGCGCCACTGCACCGTGCTTTTCAAGGAGAAAACAGTCCGCTTCCCTGCAGCTCCCTATTACACTTTCGGCCAGTTCCGGTGTTCCCGGGCGTCCATAGGGGGCCACCGGAATCCGGGCTTTTGTAACACCCAGGTGCGCCACCTCATATACGATCGCCGGAATTGGTCTGTTCAAAACCGCAAAAGCTGTAGCATAGACAGAGTGGGTATGGACAATGGCCGCCGCGTCCGGCCGCTGCCTGTAGATCATAAGATGCATCAGCGACTCACTGGTTGGTCTGAGCCCTGAAACATTTTCAATTACATCTGCCTCCATATCTATGACGATCATATCTTCCGGCTTCAGCAGGTCACGGTCAATGCCGGTAGGCGTGATCACCACATATCCGCTTTCCGGGTCTCTTGCGCTGAAATTTCCCGACTTGTGTTTGCACAGACCGTCTTTTTGCGCCTTTTTCGCTGTCAAGCATACATCCTCTTTTAACTTTTCTAACATTTTCCCTCTCCTTTTTTCTCTATCATATCCATTTTCTGTTTTCTGTTCAAGTTCAGAATTTCTAAACCTTACTTTTATGTGTAAATGGTGTATAATACAGTCAGAAACCAAATAGCCCTCTGCGGGCACAGGCTTCATGCCTGCTGCTTGCAGGAGTAGATCACGAAAGGAAGCATAGATAAATGAAAGAACAGCTAAACATACAAAAAGTTAAATCTGACAGCCAGATACATGCTGTTGCAGACCTCGCAGAGATCATATGGAAAGAACATTTTACCCCGATCATAGGAGAGAGACAGGTTGCCTACATGATAGATAAATTCCAGTCTTATCCTGCTCTCACTGAGCAGATCCAGAACGGATATGAATATTACCAGTTCTTTGACAAAGGTGAATTCTGCGGCTACTGCGGCATCCATCCGGAGGACGGGAGATTATTTCTGAGCAAACTCTACATAAAGAAGGATTGCCGCGGCCGGCATCTGGCAACCCAGGCATTCGATTTCTTAAAAGATATATGCAGAGAAAGAGAATACAGCGCCATCTGGCTCACCTGCAACAAACACAATGACAACAGTCTGGCCGTGTACCGGCATCTGGGGTTTGAAACTATTGATACGCAGGAAGCAGATATCGGTGGAGGATTCGTCATGGACGACTACATCATGGAATACAGGATGGAAATTTGAATTTGAAATTGTGAGTGGAGAAAGCGTCCTCCGGCGCTCCCTCATCGCTTCCCGGCGGACACTTTCTCCACTCATAAATCCAAATCCCTAATCAAGGTACATTTTGGATCCCATCCACTGTTTCATATGATCGATCATTTTTGAGTCGGGTTCGATATAGATACACACGTTTTTCTGATCCAGCGGCATATGGATCGCAAATACTTTCGCGGACGGGTTTCCTGAAGAATAGTCATATACCTTATCCGGGTGAAAAGACTTCAGCCGCGGGGACTGCCTGGGAGCGATGATTTCCGCTGCCTGGATATCAATATTCATCAGTGATTTTCTTTTTGCTCTGTTGTAGATCACGTCAATCTGCATATCATGATTCAGCAATGCATACTCATACTCCACATTCAGCCTGGGAAAAATAAAATAATACGCCAGGACAGCGATAAGTACGGCTGCAAGGAAAGCCGACATACCGATAAAGGGCATACCGCCGACAGCAACAGCGATAATGAGAAAAATAACAAGTATGCGGACGATCAGGTCATATGGCCTTGGTTTACGTGCTACTATCAGTTCATAGAGTGCGTCATTCATTGTTTACTGGTTCCTTTCTGTGTGTAGATAGTTGATTACCATAGTGGCGATCTTAAATGTCATAGCATCTTCAAAAAGCCGCAGATCCAGGCCTGTCCGTTTCTGGATCTGTTCCAGGCGGTAGATCAGCGTGTTTCTGTGCATATGAAGCTGCCGGGAAGTCTCTGCGATATTGAGGTTATTCTGAAGAAATTTATTAACTGCCGAAGTGGTTTCTTCATCAAAAGATTCTGGAATATCCTTACCGAAAATTTCCTGCAGAAAACTCTCGCACAGAGAAACAGGGAGCTGGTAGATCAGCCTTCCTATCCCCAGTTCGTTATAAGGAAAAACTGTCTGCTCAGAATAGAACAGTTTTCCCACTTTCAGCGCCAGGCTGGTTTCCCGAAAGGCGGCGGAAAGATCAGCCAGGGTATCAACAACTGCGCTGTAAGATAGCTGTACATGAGCCAGCGCTTCTGTATTCAGCGTGTCGATAATGGTACGCGCCACCTGGTTCATAGACTCCGGCGTCTCCCCGGATTTCAGTGGACGCAGCACAGCGATACTGTTCCCGCTTACAGGAACAAGATAGGTTTTGCTCTGGGAAGGGAAGAGATTTTTTAAAATCTCTGTCAGTGTCTCGTCCATTGTTTTTGCTTCAAGAAGAAACAGCACCCTTTTTTCTTCCGGCGCAATATGAAGACGTGCCGCCCTCTCACTGATATCGTAAGAAGGGATGCCGTCTGTCATAAGGCTTTTCAGGAAGTCCGCTTTGTTATATTTTTCTTTGTAAGCGGCACACAGGCAGCGGATCTGGGAAAGGGCCTGCTCTGTCTCCCCGGGCGTATCTGCCTTTACATCCATTGTGATCCCTGTGATCCGTTTCAGTTCGCTCAGTGCCTTTTCAAGTTCCGGTGTGTGATCCATAAAAATCTCCAGTACATTTAAAAAGGCTGCACCTGGTTCGTGCAGCCCCTCCTTTTTAATAATAAGCGGTAACCGGACGGCCTGGTGTACTAGTTGAGCCGCCGAAAGCGAATAGCATCTTCGCAACCGCGCTAAGCTGCTATTCAGATTTTAAATCATTAGTTTGTAATCGTCAACTCTGTTTCTTTGTCAAACACATGGATCTTTTCCATGTCCAGAGCAAATACAGCTTTGTCGCCTGTTCTCAGAGTAGTACGCGGATTTACACGTGCTGTCATCTGTGTTCCCTCTACGTCAAAGTAAAGGAATACTTCTGCTCCAAGCAGCTCATAAACTTTGATCGTCGACTCAATAATGCTGTCCTGTGAGTTGCTGATAAATGCTTCGGAATCATGTACATCTTCCGGACGGATTCCGAGGACAACCGTCTTTCCGTCATATCCGCCTTCAATAAGCGCTTTTCTCTTGGATGCCGGTACTTTAAGGACATGTTTTCCAACTGTAAGTGTTACATCGTTTCCGTCTACTTTACATACCGCATCCATAAAGTTCATCTGCGGAGATCCGATGAATCCTGCAACGAACAGGTTGCACGGTGTATTGTAAAGGTTCTGCGGTGTATCTACCTGCTGAACAACTCCGTCTTTCATAACAACGATCCTCGTACCAAGCGTCATAGCCTCTGTCTGGTCATGTGTTACGTAGATGATCGTAGCGCCCAGATTTTCATGAAGCTTGGAAATCTCAATACGCATCTGAACTCTCAGCTTTGCGTCCAGGTTGGAGAGAGGCTCGTCCATAAGAAATACCTTCGGATTACGAACGATCGCACGTCCCATAGCAACACGCTGTCTCTGTCCGCCGGAGAGCGCCTTCGGTTTGCGGTCAAGCAGCTTCTCAAGGTCGAGGATTCTGGCTGCCTCGCGGACTTTCTTGTCGATCTCGTCCTTCGGGACTTTACGAAGCTTCAGTCCGAACGCCATGTTATCATATACGGTCATGTGCGGATAAAGCGCATAGTTCTGGAATACCATTGCGATGTCGCGGTCTTTCGGCTCTACATCATTCATAACCTTGCCATCGATCTTCAGTGTGCCGCCGGAGATATCCTCCAGACCTGCGATCATACGAAGCGTGGTGGATTTTCCGCAGCCGGAAGGTCCTACGAAGATGATAAACTCTTTATCTTCAATCTCAAGATTAAAGTCCTTAACAGCGTGGAACCCGTTCGGATAAATTTTCTGAATGCCCTCAAGTGATAAACTTGCCATTTTATATAGCCTCCTTAAATTACTTGTTATCGTTGATTCTGGAATAAGTATAAATCGTAAACGCAGAATGAACAATGGCACGAGTAACTAAAAAAGCCAAAAGAAAATGTACATTTCAACCATACATATTATACCGGATCTGACAGAACAGGTTTTTAAAATAACCGTCTGTTTTCTTTTACAGGTTCCTCCTGTATTATACTATTTATTTTTGAAAACGTACCTGCGGCCTGAAATAACTATGGCAACGGCTGACAATGTCATTAATCCGGCGAACAGCCAGAGCACGCTGTCATCTCCGGTTTGCGGAGAAGTGGAAATATCCGGAACAGCAGAATCGACTGTGTCGTCAGGAACAGCCGGTTTTGTCGGGACAACCGGTTCTGTAATGCTGTTGGCTTTATAGGTCGCTCTGATATCCAGATTGCCGGTGACATTATCAAATGATGAATCCCATCCGCTGAACGTGTATATGTAATGATCATCTGCCGGTTTCACGGGATCCGCCGGAGCTTCCGCCGCAGAACCATAATCTATGTACTGTGTATCTTTCAGCACAGTAACGCCATCATCGTCGTAAAAGGTGACAGCAAAAAACGAAACCATCTTACTTGCACATCTGCCCTCCTCAGTTATGAGGGAAGAATTGCCTGCATAAAGCGCATCCGTTAACTCGCCCTGGTAAATCCGCTCCGTGCCGTCATACAGGCGGAAACTGCCGTCGACAACAAGTGGCTGCTGTTCGGATTCAGAGTCAGAAAACCGCAGCACGAAATCGCTTTCACTTTCCAGATACATTTTAACTTCACTCAGAGTAATACAGGATTCCGAATTAATGACATAATCACGTCCGGTTGCTGCCAGTGTGCCGCCAGTACAGATGAAATTGCCTTCGCCGTTACATTCGATGCAGTCATCTTCCGGAGCTCTCAGATCGCTCTGACAGTTGATCAGGGAAAGATTATCTGCCTCAATCGCCTGATCAGTTACAGATTCGATATCCAGTGTGCAATCAGTAAAGACAGCGCCGCCATTGTCATCATAAGCATTATCGGCATCCACTCCCTGATCAGAACTGCGAATCCTTAAGCTGCAGCCGGTCACTGTCAGGTTCTCTCCTGCATAAAGCCCGTCACTTCCAGCAGTCAGATCAAAATCGCAGTCCGTGAGGATGATATCGCCATCTTCTGCATTAAGCGGGTCTGAGGCAAGGCCCTTTATCACCGGCCGGACAGAAGCATCGGCCTGCCCTGCGATTTCCAGATCAGATTCCGTGTAGATTCCATCGTCTGAAGATTGAACATTTAGCACAGAGCCATCCTGCATCTCGACAGCCAGAGAGCCTACGCAGCGGATTGCATTATTACTGTCCGAATAGTTCTCCGAAGAACTGCCCGAAGAGATTTCCACAGCTGCGCCGGCCTCTATCACCAAAGCAGCGCCGTCCGGCAGCTTTATAGCCGGCTGATTGTCTGTCAGGATCCGAAAACCGTCCTTCAGGAGCAGCGTTTTTGTGGCTGCATCCCAGCTCCACAGATCATCCTGCCCTGGCACAGGGACCGGATCGGATGTAAAATCAAGCCCGGAGGATACTTCTTGCACAGACATCGTAAGGCCGGCCTCTCCGCTGCCCATTTCATATCCGCGCGCCACCACATAATAGACGCCTTCTTCATCCGGCGCAAACAAACACTTTTCACCCATATCGTTCCAGTTATCATTGTCATAGACGCTTACCAGACTGAAGGTGTCGCCGGATTTCGCGTAAACGGCAACAATTGTATCCAGCCCGGGAGAAATACCGGCAAAAGTTACCGAAAGCGCCTGCGTATCCGTCAGCGCCACCTTGTACGCTTTGCCGTAATAGGAGTAACTATTTACAGAAGAATCGGCTTCCACAGCAGCGTCCTGTCCCAGATTGATCGTCTCGCTGTATGTCGGCGCGGTCAGTGTATCAGCGGCATTCAAAAGTGTTTCCAGCGAAGAGATCTCTATCTTCCGAATCGAACAGGTGTAGTTTTCCGTTGTCAAAGAGCATTCATCCATCAGCAGGAAAACATAGTTCCCGGAGGCAGATGCCGTAAACACAGCCATTTCACCATTGTCCAGATTATCATTATCGTAACGCATCTCCCGGCTCCCATCCCCGTTATAAACATCTACAATGGGAGAGTAGGATCTGCCTTCACCCGTAAAAGTTAATGCAACTGTTTCCTCTGCTTCCATAGGGATCTTATATGCTTTCACACTATACAGGTAATCTGAATCCTGCAATATATCCCCGATTCCGGCGCCCATCTGGAAATCAGCCTCAAAGGGAACTTCGCTTACAATATCCGCCCCAGCTATTATTTCCTCAACAGTCCTGATATTTTCAGCCTCACTGGTGTTTACAGACAGCTTCAGGACTGCGTTGGAATCGCTGTAGGTGCGCGGCAGTATGTAATAAGTTCCTGAAGCCTGAACCACATAAGTCATTATTTCTCCGCCATTTCCCATATTGTCATAATCCTGGTCCTTTAACTGTGTAAAGCCTGTACCGTCTTGAGAATATATCTGAATACGGGTATCCGTATTACCTGAAAAACTGATCATCAGTGTGTCGTCTGCCTCCAGAGCAACTTTATATGCCCTGCCATAGCATGTGGCGCTGCCGTCAGTGTAGGCATCTGCTGATGTAATGTTCACATTCTGGCTGTACGGCAGTGCAGTAATCTCTTCTGCAGCCAGAAGTTTCTCATCCAGCGTCGGTTCTCCCTCGGCCAGAGCAACTGTACCCTCTCCCATCAACAGAAGAAAAGTCAGCATGAATACCAGACACTTCCTTAATTTCCTCCATCCTTAATAATAATCCTATGCAAAGCATATCACCTCTTTCGCGTAATCACAAGGGAAAATTATATATAAATACTTGTAAATAGCAGATATGCAAACGGCAACAGAAATACTGACGACAACACGGCAAATCAAGAATTGACGTTCCGTCATAAATCCGTTAAAATATCACTGGATTTTATTTGTCTTTTCAAATCTGATCCGTCAGCTTTATTTCAGATGGATAGTGGCCGGACTGATTGTCTGGTACATAAACCATAAATATATTGTAATAGAAAAGAGGAGATAACTATGGCAAATCCAGTTGTCACATTTGAAATGGAAAACGGCGATATCATGAAAGCGGAACTTTACCCGGATATCGCGCCGAACACAGTGAATAATTTTATTTCATTGGTAAATAAGGGATTCTATAACGGTCTGATCTTCCACCGCGTTATCCGCGGATTTATGATCCAGGGCGGATGTCCGGACGGAACCGGGATGGGCGGCCCGGGATATTCCATAAAGGGCGAGTTCGCTCAGAACGGTTTCACAAATGACCTTGCCCACGACCCGGGCGTCCTTTCCATGGCGAGAGCCATGCACCCTGACTCCGCGGGAAGCCAGTTTTTCATCATGCATGAAAAATCCCCGCATCTGGACGGAGCTTATGCTGCCTTCGGGAAGATCACAGAGGGAATGGATATCGTGGATAAAATCGCCTGCACGGCGACAGACTTCAGAGACCGCCCGTTGGAAGATCAGAGAATAAAGATGGTAACCGTCGAAACTTTCGGAGAAGAATATCCGGAGCCTGAAAAAGTATAAGATTTGGATTTGTGTGGGTGAAATCAGCCGGGAGGGACTGGTGTGGTGATGTAGGACACACCAGTCCCTCCCGGCGTCCCCTCACACACGAATCCAAATCTACTGTATATCTGTTACTTTATAGTCCTGATCCTCCACTGCTTTTTTCAGCACATCGTCAGCGATTTCTGCATTCAGGGTTACGACCGCTGTTCCTGCCTCATGGCTGACTTCCGCCTGATCTACCTCGGCAAGCGCCTCCAGCACTTTCTTTACTCTTGCTTCGCAGTGTCCACACATCATTCCTTCGATTTTCATTGTTTTTACCATTGTTGTTTCCTCCTGTTTTCTTTTTGATTTTATTTTTTTATCTCTGCCTGCATCATACAGCTTAAACCAGTTGAGACGCAGTGCATTTGTCACCACGCAGAAGCTTGACAGGCTCATGGCCGCAGCCCCGAACATGGGATTTAACTGAAGTCCGAAAATCGGGATCCAAACCCCTGCTGCCAGAGGAATGCCGATCACGTTGTAAAAGAATGCCCAGAACAGATTTTCATGGATATTCCGAAGTGTAGCCCGGCTCATACGGATTGCCGCAGGCACGTCGGTCAACCGGCTCTTCATCAGCACCACGTCCGCCGCGTCGATGGCGATATCGGTTCCCGCCCCGATGGCGATTCCCATATCTGCTCTGGTAAGTGCAGGAGCATCATTGATGCCGTCGCCTACCATAGCAACCTTACCTTTTTTCTTCAGGCGGCGGATCACGCTTTCCTTTCCGTCCGGCAGAACGCCGGCGATCACCTCGTCCACACCTGCCTGTCTGCCGATCGCATTTGCGGTGCGCTCGTTGTCTCCGGTCAGCATGACCACATGTATTCCCATATTCTGCAGTTCTTTTACCGCCTTCGGGCTGTCTTCCTTGATCACGTCGGCCACAGCGATCACACCGATAAGTTTCCCATTTCTGCTGAAAAACAGCGGCGTCTTACCTTCCTGGGCAAGATTTTCCGCCAGATCCTTTGTCTCGGCAGGGACTTCGGCATTTTCACTGATAAATTTAAAATTTCCTCCGGCCAGAAGGTCTGTACCCAGATTTCCGGTCAGCCCGTTTCCGGGAACCGCCCGGAAATCGGTCGTATCTGTTTCGCCGGAAATCTGTCTTTCCTCTGCCAGCGCCAGGATCGCACGGGCCAGAGGATGCTCACTTTTCTTTTCAAGCGCATAAGCGCTGGACAAAAGTTCTTCCTCCGTCACGCCTTCCAATGGAATCAGATCAGTCACGCGTGGGTCACCGCTTGTAATGGTTCCTGTTTTATCAAGAGCAACGATCTGTGTCTTCCCGGTTTCCTCCAGGGAAACCGCAGTTTTAAACATAATTCCATTTTTGGCTCCCACACCGTTCCCCACCATGATCGCCACCGGAGTCGCCAGCCCCAGCGCGCAGGGGCAGCTGATCACCAGAACTGATATTCCTCTTGCAAGAGCAAATCCCAGTGTCTGCCCTGCCGCAAGCCATACTGCGATGGTTACAAGGGCAATCCCGATCACTGCCGGAACAAATACTCCAGATACACGATCCGCAACTTTCGCAATGGGCGCTTTCGTGGCGGCTGCATCGCTTACCATCTGTATGATCTGGGAAAGAGTAGTATCTTCGCCTACCCTGGACGCCTCACATTTGATGAAACCGGACTGATTCAAAGTAGCGGCCGATACCTGGTCTCCTTCTTTTTTATCCACCGGGATACTCTCCCCGGTAAGGGCTGACTCATTAACTGCGCTGTGTCCTTCCAGCACGATACCGTCAACTGGTATATTTTCTCCCGGTCTGACCACAAATATATCGCCTTTTCTCACCTGCTCAATGCCCACTTCCTCTTCCACGCCGCTGCGCAGCACCCGGGCGGTCTTCGGGGCAAGTTTCATCAGGCTTTTCAACGCATCCGTTGTCTTTCCCTTTGACCTGGCCTCAAGCATCTTACCTACTGTGATCAGAGTCAGGATCATAGCTGCCGACTCAAAGTAGAACTCATGCATATAGGACATGACGCCATCCATATCCCCCCGCATCTGTGCATCCGTCATGGCAAAGAGTGCATACGTGCTCCATACGAAGGATGCTCCCGCACCCAGGGCCACCAGGGTGTCCATGTTCGGGGCTCTGTGGATCAGCCCCCGAAATCCACTGATAAAAAATTTCTGGTTGATCACCATGACAATGCCGGTCAGGAGAAGCTGCAGAATCCCTATCGCCACATGATTGCCTTCCATAAAAGAAGGAACGGGCCAGTTCCACATCATATGCCCCATTGAAAAATACATCAGCGGGATCAGAAAGCAAAGGGATGCGATCAGCCTCTTTTTCATCTTCGGAGTCTCTGTGTCTTTCAGGGAATCCTCGGCGGCAGCGGCGGATCCTGCTGCTGTCGTTCCGCCTGGTTCTTTTCCTTTCTGTGCCGCGCCGTATCCTGCCTCTTCCACCGCTGCGATAATATCTGCAGGGGAAGCGCTTCCCTCCACTCCCATAGAGTTCGTCAGAAGGCTTACGGAGCAGGACGTGACTCCCGGCACCTCAGAAACAGCCTTTTCCACGCGGGCGCTGCAGGCAGCGCAGCTCATGCCCGTCACATTATATTGTTCCATGATTAATTCCTCCAATCTTTCCGTTTCCGGTATTTCTGACTTACTTCATCAGCTTCTGGAGTATTGCAACAAGTTCGTCAATGGTTTCCTCTTTCCCTGCGCGGATGTCATCAGCCACACATGTTCTGATGTGATTGGCAAGGAGAACTTTGCTGAAGCTGTTCAGCGCTGCATTGACAGCCGACACCTGCACAAGAATATCCGTACAGTAAGCATCATTCTCTACCATCTTACGGATTCCTCTTACCTGTCCTTCAATGCGGCTTAACCGGTTTACCAAATCTCTATATTCCTTGTCAGAGCGCTCTTTTATTTTGTGGGTGCACTCTGGACAGACTTTTTGTTCTTCTGTCATAACTCTGCTCCTTTCCGGTATGTTCTGCTTTTTATATTACCTTAACCCCCTAAGGGTATTTCTACATGTTGATTATATACCCAGTGCAGGTATAAATGCAAGTCTTTTTTTATAATACCTCAGAATCAAAGTCATGCTCCTTCAATATAACCATGCACGCATCCCGCCCTTCGGCTTTCCGATAGAAATAAAAAAGGCAGCGGCAGGCTTGTAACCCACACCTGCCGCTGTCCTTATTTAACCGCGCTTTTCCGGTATCGCAGACTATTCCACGCTTTTAAGCGATTCCACCATATTGATCTTTTTCAGTTTAAAATACATGGCCGCATTTACAAGAAATGAAAATGCAAACGTAAGAAGGAATCCATATATAAAACTGCTCAGGTCAATATTCCGTCCGAACATTACAGATTCGACTTCCACGGTCACAATAATAAACCGATGGAGGATCTTCCCCAGAATAATTCCAAACACTGCTCCAAAGAATGTCAGGAGAATATTTTCACGGTATACGTACATTGAAATTTCATTATTATAAAATCCAAGCACTTTCAAGGTGGCCAGTTCTCTCTGTCGTTCCGTAATATTAATATTGTTGAGATTGTAGAGCACCACGAACGCCAGCATCCCCGCCGAAATGATCAGCACTGCGATGACCAGATCCAGCGCGCCCAGCATATTGTCCACCTGTTCCCTCATATCCGTTGTATAGCTGATGCTCAAAGCTCCCGGCAATGTAAGCGCTTCCTCGCCGATGCGCTCTGCTTCCTCAGTGGTCCGGTCTGCGGTCTTATAAAAGAAAGAGTTATACTCCGCTGTCTCGCCAAAAACTTTTTCATAAAGTTCCGGTGTCATATAGAGATAATGTCCCAGATAGTTTTCGCAGACGGCGCTGATCTTTACTTCCAGATCGCCTTTATCCTCATCACGGATCATGATCGTATCTCCCGCTTTTACATTCAGTTCAGACGCCATTTTTTCCGTCAGGACAGCGCCGGTATCATCCAGGTCATATATTTCGTCTGTTCTCCGGTCCTTCAGTACAACAAAATCGGAAAACGTTTCCACATCCGACGGAACATCAAGATAGACATCATACCACTCTTTATCCGTTCCCACCGAAATCTGTGTCAGACGTCCCTCAGTCAGCCCGGCCATACCTCTGTCTTTTTCCAGTTCTTCCTTAATTCCAGTCCGTTCCTCTTCTGTAACATCCTCCTCCAAAATAATATTCCCATCGTACAGCTGGATCTCGCCGTACTGGATATCCACAATAGCAAATATTGAATCCTTCAGCCCGAAACCTACCAGCATCAGCGCCATGCATCCGCCGATCCCAAAGATCGTCATAAACAGCCGTTTTTTATATCTCACAAGATTTCTCACGCTGGCTTTCCAGGAAAAATTCAGTCGCTTCCAGATAAATGTTACTCTCTCCAGCAGCACTCTCTGCCCCCGTTTCGGCGCCGGCGGGCGCATCAGTTCCGCCGCCTGCTCCCGCAGTTCCCTGTAACATGACAGCACCGTTGCAAGAAGGGTGCTGGCCAGGGCTGCGGCCGCGGCGCCCGCGCCGTACAGCAGATTGTAGGGCAGCCGGATCTCATTCATATGCTGGAACATGATCCCATAGGCATTGATGATAATATATGGGAAAACCTTTTCGCCAAACAAAACGCCCAGCAGACTGCCTGTCACCGTTGCCAGCAGCGCGTACCCCAGATATTTCGCCGCAATAGAATGCCGTTCATATCCCAATGCCTTAAGAGTTCCGATCTGCGTTCTCTCCTCCTCCACCATTCTCGTCATGGTCGTCAGGCTGATCAGTGCCGCCACCAGGAAAAAGATTGCCGGGAACACCTCGCCGATCGCCCGCATCCGGTCTGCATTTTCTCCGTATCCGCTGTATTCCGGCAAATTGGAACGGTCATACACATACCACTCCGGCTCCTCAAGATCCTGGAGTTCCTGTCTGGCATTTTCCAGTTCCTCCTCTGCTTCTGCAATCTGCTGTTCTCCGTCAGCGATCTCGGCTTCCGCATCTGCTTCTCCCTTATAATACTCTTCCCAGCCGTCCGCGATCCCGGCTTCTGCATCTGCCAGCTCCGCTTCTGCGTCTTCCAGTTCCTGTTCGCCGGATGCGATCTGCTCCCAGCCGCTGTCAATCTCCGCCTGGGAGGACGCCAGCTGTGCTTTTGCCGCCTCGATCTGAGCCTGAGCCTGGGCGACAGCTTCCTCCCCTTTCTGTATTTCTTCATACAGAGTTCTCATAGCGGCCTGTGTCACATCATCGGTCTTTCCACTGGCTGCCAGAGCATTGTACTGCTCCTTCGCCGCATTAAGAGCATCGATCTGAGCGTTCAGCGTATCAATATTGGCGTTCAGGTCCTGCTCGCCCTGTTCCAGTTCTTCCTGACCGTCTGTGAGCTGTTGTCTGGAAGTCTCTATCTGTTCTCTGGATGACCGGACCTGCTCCCATCCTCTGTCCACTTCGTCCTGGGCATCCTCAAGCTGCTGACGGGCATCCGCCAGTTCAGCCTCAGCCTCGGCTTTCCCGTCTTCCAGTTCCTGACGGGCGTCCGCTAATTCCTGTTCCGCATCCGTGATCTCACTCTCCGCTTCACCCATGATCTCATCGTAGCGGGCTTTCTGACGCTCTTCTTTGATCTTCTCCACCTGTTCCAGCACTTCCGCCACCCGGTCGTCATAGGCGTCTGTAAACGCAGTCAGTTCCTTCGCGCCGTCCACCTGTGCGTAGACTTCCGTATAAACATCCAGAGAAAAGCTTTCCTCCGGCACGACAATAAATGCCGCAATACTGCCGTTTCCGATCGTCGTGCTCCCTCTCTGGAAAGATATATAGCAGGGGCTGCTCACTGCTCCCACAATAGTAAATGTATCCGTCCTGAGCGTATCTGTGACCGCATCGTCGCTGCCGCTTGAAAAAGTAATGGTATCTCCGATCTTCAGTTTCCCCTCATCCAGATAATCCACGTCTACCGCACATTCATTTTCCTTTTCAGGGAGACGTCCTTTTTCCAGCTGCACTTCATTCATAGAGGGGAGCATAGACATAACATGCACCCCTATCTTATTTTCCCCTTCCGTGCACAGTACATCTACAGAGTAGCCACCCTCTGCATTTGCGATCCCGTCTACGTTTTCAACAGCTTTCAGGTCGTCATCTGTAAGCCCCATCGTACTTATGACCTGGATATCCATCAGGTTCTTTTTATCAAAGTAAGCATCCCCGGAATACCGCATATCCGGCTCGGAAGAACGGATGCCGGAAAAGAAAGCGCATCCTATCGCCACGATAAAAAAAATGGACAGAAAGCGCCCCATACTGCGCCGGATTTCCATATAAAAGTCTTTTCTCAACGCTTTCTTCTTCATATGTTTTCCCTACCATTCTATCTCGTCGATCGACATCGGATGCTCGTTTGTCTCCATCCGTGAAACCTGTCCGTTTTTAATATGTATCAGCCGGTCCGCCATGGGGGCGAGTGCCTGGTTGTGCGTAATTACGATCACGGTCATTCCCCGCTCCCTGCACATGTTCTGGAGGAGCTTTAAAATCGACTTTCCGGTATTGTAATCAAGAGCTCCCGTCGGCTCGTCACAGAGCAGCAGCTTTGGATTCTTCGCAAGCGCCCTGGCTATAGATACTCTCTGCTGCTCTCCCCCGGAGAGCTGAGCCGGGAAATTATTCAGCCGGTCTCCCAGCCCCACTTCCTCCAAAACCTGGCGGGCATCCAGCGGATCCCGGCAGATCTGGAGCGCCAGTTCCACATTTTCCAGAGCTGTCAGGTTTGGAACCAGGTTGTAGAACTGAAATACAAAGCCGATATCCTCCCGGCGGTATTCTGTAAGCTGCCTGGAGCTGTACTGTGTCACATTCTCTCCGTCCACGAGGAGCGTCCCTTCTGTCGCGGTGTCCATGCCGCCCAGGATATTGAGCACGGTTGTCTTTCCCGCACCGCTGGGCCCGACAATGACGACAAATTCTCCCTTTTTCACAAAAAAGCTGATCCCGTCTGCCGCGCGTATCTCCACCTCGCCCATCTTATATATTTTTGTAATGTCCTGTAGCTTTACAAATTCGTCCATTTGCTTTCTCCTGAAAAATAGTCTGATACAGCGAAAGCGGATACCATGTACCCGCTTTGTTGGTTTCCTGTTTAATTATAACATGAATTTCCATCAATATGTCTGATTTCAGATTTATTTCATATTTTCATGAAAACAGCGGCGCCAGCCGCAGTAAGCACGCAGTGCGGTTTTCCGAATGGCGCGGGCTGAACTGTTACTTTCCTTTTACATAAAATGTGGCAGAAGGAAACGACTCTCATCAATACTGTTGGTTTTGTTCCGCGTTGAGTTTAGCCGAGTACCGGAACAGCACCAGTCCGATCAGGAACATCACCGACAGGGCGCTGACACCGATATTGATGCTTCCTGTCACCTGAGCTAAAAATGACACGAGAGCCGTTCCAAGCACCGATGCGCCTTTGCCGCATATATCATAGATCCCGAAAAACTCTCCCGACTTCTCCGCCGGTATGATCTTTGCAAAATAGGACCGGGAAAGAGCCTGGATCGTGCCCTGGAACATTCCCACAAGCACAGCCAGAAGCCAGAAGTCAAATTGTGTGTCCAGCCAGTATGCATAAACCGCAATGCAGAAATAAGCGGCGATACATACCGTAATAATTGTCTCGGGTCTTACTTTCTTTATGATCCTGCCAAAAATAAGGACACACGGAAACGCGACGATCTGGGTCACCAGAAGAGCCAGAAGCAGTCCTGTGCTGTCCAGACCCAGCGCCTCTCCGTAAGCCGTAGCCATATCGATCACTGTATAAACGCCATCAATATAGAAAAAGAATGCAAGCAGAAAAACAAGAATATGCTTCTGTTTTGCCAGTTCCATAAATGTTCTGCCCAAACGTTTAAAGCTGTTGCGCACCACATGTCCGTCCGACTCAGAAAAATATTTCTGACGGTAGGAGCGCAGAAGAGGCACGGAAGAACACAGCCACCATAACGCTGTAATAATAAATGCCAGAATCATAGCAGTCTGTGTGCCGATCCCCAGAGTGTCTGCTCCCAGCACGACCCCCAGGCAGGCAACAAATGGAATGCAGCTCCCGATATAGCCCCACGCGTATCCGTGAGAGGAAACGGAATCCATTCTCTCCGGCTCCGTCACATCAGTCAGCATTGCATCATAGAAGATCAGGCTGGCTGAGTAACCGGTCTTTGCAAGTACAAAAACACCCAGGAACCAGAGCCAGGAGGACAGGAATCCCAGCAAAATGCAGCCGAAAACGCCCACTCCCATAGAAATGGAAAATATGATCTTTTTAAAATTCTTTGTGTCTGCGACAGCCCCCAGAGTCGGTCCCAGAATTGCCACGATCAGTGTGCAGATCGACGTGGCATATCCCCAATACGCCAGGTAATTCACATCAGATATTCCCGCGCTCTCTGCAAGAGAGTTAAAATAGATCGGAAATATCGTAGATACCATCATGGTAAATGCGGAATTTCCCACGTCATAGAGCACCCATTTCTTTTCCAGTGAAGTCAGTTTGAATTTCATATCATTGCTCTCTCTTTCCTTTTTATTTCCGTGAGCAGCGAGCCAGGCGGACATGCTCGCATGTCCATTTGGCGACTGCCGCAAGGGTCAAATACACAGCGTCCACGCTGCCGTTCTGAACTTTCCGGCCTACAGCCGCAGCTGCTCCCAGTCTTCTCCCGCACCGAATGTACGGTGGAACCGTGAGGGGAGTTCACCGCCCTGAAACAGTTTTTTCTGATACTGTATGATCAGTCCCGCAGCCAGCGGCACCGCTCCTGCAAACAAACGTTTCAGGAACTGGCAGTACTCTTTACATGCCGGATTCGGTTCAAGGCTCATCACCATCCCATGCATTCCGTCATAGGCTCCGATCAGTTTCATGCCGCCAAAAAGCAGCCTCCTCTTCGCCCTTCCCGGCGCCAGAAGCAATTTATGGTAAAAAATCATAGATTTCATACATTTCTCTACAATTTGCGGAGTCAGTTCCTCGTAAAACGGTGCGATAACTTCTGCATTTTCTTTCCCGGGATGGATATGCCCGGTGGACAGATGCCGCAGAGGATTGATGTAATCCTGTTTCATCAGCAGCCTGTCAAACTCCATCTCGATCTCTGAATGGCTGATGCCGCTCTCCTGTATCATTTTCTCAATATACGGATGGCATTCACTGTCCAGCGCAAAATGGCAGATGACTCCGTATATATATGCTCTGGCCGCCCCGGGATTCTCCGCGCTTTCAATAATATGCACAGCATTTTCAAAAAACAGATCCGCCATCTTATCGTGCAGGTCATACCCCTGCATATTTACCGCATTTTTTGTCGCCGGCCGGTAGTAAAACAGCAGATCCGGGCCATGCAGTCCCATGTCAAAAAGCTCTCTGTTTTTCTCAACCGAATTCTGGAGAGGTCTGGGCAGAGCGCTGATCACTTCTTTTCCAAATTTATAATGTGCGTATGTTGTAGGCATATAAACTCCTCTTTTCTGTCGGTTTGTCATGGCGCCCCGGCCGTTTGCAGCCAGCCCGCCGTTACATATTATCACACATATGCGGCAAAAAATCCAGTTCTGCGGCGCTTTTGAATATTAAAATTTATGTTAAGTAACAGTTCAGCCATCTGTCATCAGGAGACAGATTTATGCTTGCATAAGAATCCGTCTCCTGATGTGCAGATGTGCTGAGCGCCAGCCTATGAGGAAAACGGCGGCGCCAGCCGCAGTAAGCACGCAGTGCGGTTTTCCGAATGGCGCGGGCTGAACTGTTCCATATTTTTCTGAAGGAAATCTTGACTTTTCCCTTTTTCAGACCTATATTATATATTGTGCAGTTATCAGGGCACGTTTTATCCGTACAGCTTGATCAGCCTGTACGCAGAGCCAGGGGGTTGTACTGGTTTCGACAGGGATCCTGAAGATGGAGAAGCTATCCGCAGGCAGATGCGTCAAATCGCAAAATTAAAATTAAACGCTAACGATAATTACGAATTAGCTGCAGCCTAAATGCTGCATGCCGCTCCTGACGCACTCACACATCAGGAATCCGGTATCAGACATGTGAGAAACGATGGCGGCAAAGCTTTGAGCCGTCAGGCGTAATATGAAGCTACTGAACCCGCAAGGATGTTCGTTTCCGTGCGGCAGAGGGAATGAAAAAGAACGGACTATGATAGTAGAAGTACATGGGATGGGTTTTTGGACGCGGGTTCGATTCCCGCCAGCTCCATTTGAGAAGTCTTACACAAACTTCATATACTTTGTCGGCGGTTTTGCTATAGCGGTATAGTTGTAAGGCTTAAAAAAGATAAAAACAGAGGGTTTTCTATCCTCTGTTTTTTATATTGAATTTCATGAAGAATATACATTCAAACCGTTTAGAAGGATTTCGGAGTCTTGCCAGACAGTTTTTGCGTAATATTACTTTTGAAAATCTACTGGGATGATTTTCTTGTCTCTGACTTTTCTAAAAGTGTTGACGTCACATGAAACGGGTTTTAGTATAAAGGAAAAGTCAATTAGAATATAGAAAATAAAATGAGGTGTAAAAATGTTTGATAGCAAAAAAGTTTTGTCACCTGGAGAAAGGAGTTAAGATAAGTGAGAAAGCTAAATCGAAAAAGATATCTGGCCGGACTGATATCTGCAATAATGTTATTGGCATTACTGCCGATAACGGCGCTGGCAGCATCTGCCGATTATGGCGACTTTCTGGTGACCGGCGATGGCCTCTCCGGCGTATCATTTGAAAATGATACGCTGACGATCAGTACATCCGGTACCTACACAGTTGCCATGGCACAGGAGGGAAACACGACAGGCCAGCATATTACGGTAGCATCTGGCGTAACGGCTACGCTCGTTCTGGACGGGGTTTCGGTTTCTTCGGGAACGACGGCGCTGGAAATCAGCGGAGCTGATGTCACTCTGATATTATCGTCGGGAAGCGATAATTCTTTCGTCAGCAAAGGGGCGGCATGTTCAGCCATTCATGCGCCCTCCGGCTCCACGCTGACGATCCGCTGCGACGGCAGCGAGGAAGACCACGTCTGTGACGAAAACTGCGGCTCTCTTACGGCACAGTATGATTCAAATACAGGGGGACCGGCTGCGATTGGCGGAAATACTGCCGAGGACACTGGCAGTATTTCCATTCAGGGCGGCGTCATAAACGCCTCCAACATCTACGGAGCAGCCATCGGCGGTGGCGGAGGAAGGTTTTATAGCGGCGACGGCGGAGCGGCAACCGTGTCCATAAGCGGCGGTATTGTCACCGCAACTTCCTTCGATGCAGCGATAGGCGGAGGTGAAGGCGCTGATGGCATAGGAGGCGGCGGCGGTACTCCAGGCCCAGGAGGTTCCGGAGGATCGGCTGACATTTCTATTACAGGCGGTGTGGTGAACACCCAGGGTGCTTCGATCGGCGGCGGAAATGGCGGAAACGGCGGATACAATTATTATGGTAGCAACCCCGCTGATGGCGGCGCTGGGGGAGATGCAGAGATCACCTTGACCGGAGGGACAGTCAACGCCGGCAGTATCGGCGCAGGTGAGCCCGGAGCAGGCGGTGGCGGCACTCCTTCCGGTTCGGCAGGAACGGCGGGAACCGGGCTGATTGAGACCGGTACTGATGGCAGTTGTTTTGTGATTGCCGACCGGTTGATCACCTCCAGTGATGAAGACGATTTTACCGGCGCTTTTGTGATCGCCGGCAATGGCAGAGTGTACAGTAATATGAGCCTGTATACCGATGTGACGCTGCCGGATGGAGCTACGCTGACCATTCCCGACGGCGTTGTGCTTACGATCCCGACAGATGTGACTTTCACAAACAATGGGTCAGTTGTGGGACAGGGTGAAATCGACAACTATGGCACGATCCTCGGAAATCAGCCGGAGGTGACGGTGAACGAAATGGTAGCTACCATTTCTGTTGCCGGCAACGAAGGCGGCAGCGTGACCGGCGGAGGAGACTTCGCAACAGGCAGCGATGTTGCAGTGACAGCCACGCCGGAAGAAGGCTATCATTTCCTGGGCTGGATGGAAGACGGGAAGCTGGTCAGCGACAGTGCCAGATATGAATTTTCGGCATCAGCGGACAGGAACCTGACAGCAGTTTTTGAGCAGCACCAGTTTGGCGAATGGCTCAGTGAAAACGGGACGCATACCCGGAGCTGCACAAATGAGAACTGCAATGTAACCGAAACAGAGCCGTGTACGGGCGGCATTGCGACCTGTACCGAGCGGGCGGTCTGTGAGATTTGCGGAGGGGAATACGGCGGACTGGATGCCTCAAATCACGCAAAATTAGTAAAGGTTGAGGCGAAATCACCCACACAGACCCAGAAAGGGAACATCACATACTGGTACTGCGAAGCCTGTGGCAGGTATTTCAGCGACGAGGCTCTCACCAATGAAATATCGGTTGAGGACACGACCATACAACCGGCTGCCGCTACCCCGCAGACCGGAGACAACGGAAGACTGTTTTTATAGGGTATCCTGATGCTGACCGCCGGCAGTGTGATGTCAGTTGTAATATGCAAAAAACGCAAAGTATAAGATTATGCATAAAGAAAGAAGGCCCCTGTAGGAGTGATGGCTTACAGGGGCTTTCTATTGAACAGAAGTAAGTTTCTGATTCTGAGCAACTGATTTTGAGGCACTACAATAATCTTCATTTTCCTCTTGTCTTTTTCCGAGCCGCGTGAGATAATACCAGTGTCGGACATAGTTAAAAGTCCGGCATGTGGAAACATAGCTCAGCTGGGAGAGCGCTCGCCTGACTAGCGGGAGGTCATGGGTTCGAGCCCCGTTGTTTCCATAGGGGAACCGGCCGAAAGGTTTCCCAGGCATAAAGATTATGGGGTATTAGCGCAGTTGGGAGCGCGCCACATTCGCATTGTGGAGGCCACGGGTTCGAATCCCGTATACTC
>ERZ1643250.1357-NODE-1357-length-21214-cov-6.711565_pt1 | contig 21214 bp, 23 predicted proteins | sample MGYA00579262_ERZ1643250 | MGnify/ENA primary metagenome ERZ1643250 (study PRJEB29033, sample SAMEA4952265) | chicken gut metagenome | biome: Broiler Chicken; feature: Gastrointestinal Tract; material: Caecum | place: Ireland | collected 2018 | study: Broiler... | reverse complement strand
TGCTTGATGCGGTAACTGTCCGGCTGCATCTCCTCACCCATGATCCGAATGCTGCCCCTGTCATATTTCAGCAAAGCCAGCATACAGTTGATAGCCGTGGTCTTCCCACTTCCGTTTGGTCCCAGAAGCCCGAAGATCTCCCCCTCTTTTATATGCAGATTCAAGTGGTCAAGGGCCACCAGGCTGCCGTACCTCTTTACAAGATTTTTTATCTCGATCATTTTCCGCCTCCTCTTTTTGATGCCGATGCCTTCCCGGTCTGTCTCCTGCTGTCTGAGCTGAATCCGGGATATCTGTTCTGCATTTATTCTACCGGAAAGCATAAATTTTCTGTAGTGCCGCATGTCATCATTTTTACATGACATTTGTCACATATCTCTGAATTCTTTTGCCCTGGCCGGTATTTTAAGGTATAATAACTATAATATGGTTATTATACTTGCGCGAGGAGGGGCTTTTGCCGGAATCTTATGAGTCATCTGATGAATCTTGCGGCGCTCATGCTTTTTGGCATGTTCTGCCTTTTTTATATACAGCCTGATATCTGGTTTATCCTTGCCTTTCTGTGCGCGGTGATCCTCTGCTGCACGATATACACAGATAAAAGGCCTTTTCTTCCGGCGCTTGGCGGGCTGTGCTATTTTGCCGCAGGAGCGTTCTGCCCGCAGTTTCTCTGTTTTTATCCTGCGGCAGTTTATGTTGTGCTCAGAAGCAAAAAATATATCCTTCTGATTCCGGGAATCCTGATTTTTATCCTGTCAGGCCCTATCCGCGGACTGTTTCCGCCAATCCTCATTTTCCCGGAACTGTTCTGTTTACTGACCGCTTTTTTTCTCGAGCGCAATGCAGGACACTGTGAATCTCTTGAGGCGGAACTGCGCCGCACTCAGGATGACAGCAAGGAACATGATCTGCTCCTGACAGAGAAAAACCGGACTCTGCTGGAAAAGCAGGACTATGAGATCTACACCGCCACACTCCGGGAACGCAACCGGATCGCCCGGGAGATCCACGATAATGTAGGACACCTTCTCTCCCGTTCGATCTTACTCGTGGGAGCCGCAAAAACTGTCAACCGCGACGCTGCCCTCTCTCCGGCCCTTGATTCTCTGGACGACAGCCTGAACCTGGCTATGGACAGTATACGCACAAGCGTCCACGATCTGAGGGATGAAGCAGTAAATCTGGAAGAGGCCGTCCGAATGCTGATCAAGGACTTTTCCTTCTGTCCCGTAGATTTTTCCTTCGACTGCTCACACACAGTTCCTAAGGAGGTAAAATACAGCTTCATCAGTATCACGAAAGAAGCGCTCGCAAATATTATCCGGCACAGCGGTGCCACAAAGGTGTCCATCCGCCTGACAGAGCACCCTGCCCTCTATCAGCTCTGTATTGCCGACAACGGCGCTTCTTCCCATGCGCCTGCGGCAGGAGCCGGAATGGGGCTCTCGAATATGCGGGAACGCATTGCAAAGCTGAACGGGCAGATCCATTTCCACACAGAAAATGGATTTCAGATATGGATAACCGTCCCAAAGGAGACAACACTATGAAATTAATGCTTGTAGACGACGACTGTCTCGTTGTAAACGCACTGAAAATGATCCTGGAATCTCAGCCGGACCTGCAGATATCCGCGACAGCTGAGGACGGAAGCAAAGCCTTTTCTCTTTATGAGCAGTACCGCCCGGATGTTCTTCTCATGGATATCCGCATGAAAGAGCAAAGCGGGCTGGACGCAGCGGCACAGATCCTGGAGGCATATCCAGATGCCAGGATCCTTCTTCTCACCACATTTTCAGACGATGAATATATTGTCAAAGCACTGAAGCTGGGGGCAAAAGGATATCTGTTAAAGCAGGATTATAAAAATATCATTCCCGCTGTGCGGGCCGTATACTCCGGCCAGACTGTCTTCGGTGAGACGATCGTCTCCCGTATCCCGGAGCTGATAGGGAGCCGGAATTCTTCCCCGTCTCCTGAAAGCTTCGGGCTCAGCGGCCGGGAGTTCGACATTGTCCGTCTGGTCGCTGAGGGACTGAGCAACAGGGAAATCGCCTCGCATCTGTATTTAAGCGAAGGCACCGTGAGAAACTATCTTAGCGGCATTCTGAATAAACTGGATCTGAGGGACCGCACCCAGGTCGCTGTCTTTTATTATCAGAATACAGGCCGCTGATCTTTCGTAAAGGAGGCATCTTATGTCAATGCACGCATCCGACCTGGTCATCGTTCCCGCGCGTCAGCTAAAACCCATCGACACCATCGACGGTTTCCAGGTCCGCCCCGGATTTTTCCGTGATTTCGGAGCAACGATCATCCCGGGCGGAGTCAATTTTACCATACAGTCCCATGGGGCAACCTCCTGTGAGCTTCTGCTCTTTCACCGGGAGGCGGAACGGCCCTTTGCCGTGCTGAAATTTCCAGACAATTACCGGATCGGTTTTGTCTACTCCATGATCGTGTTCGGTCTGGATATTGAAGAATTTGAGTATGCCTACCGTCTCGACGGACCTTTTGACGAGACGAAAGGCCTGCGTTTTGATCCTTCAAAAATCCTTTTGGATCCGTATGCAAAGGCTGTCACCGGCCAGAGCCGGTGGGGACAGAAGAACCGTACTGCCCACGGTTACCGCGCCCGGGTGGTACACTCGAATTTTGACTGGGGCCCGGAACGCCATATCCAGATCCCTATGGAAGACCTGGTGATCTATGAACTCCATGTGCGGGGTTTCACAAAAGACGATTCTTCCGGCGTCAGCTGTCCCGGCACTTTTCACGGTCTGGAGGAAAAGATTCCCTATCTGAAGGAACTGGGAGTTAATGCTGTGGAGCTGATGCCGATCTTTGAATTTGACGAGATGAGGGACGCCCGTGTCGTTGACGGCAGCCGTCTTCTGGACTATTGGGGATACAATCCGGTCTGCTTCTTCGCACCAAACACGAGCTACTGCTCGTCTGTGGAATATAACCGGGAAGGACTGGAACTGAAAAAAATGATCAAAGCCCTCCATGACAACGGTATAGAAGTCATCCTCGACGTCGTGTTCAATCACACTGCGGAGGGCAATGAAGCAGGCCCCTGCTTTTCATTTAAAGGTTTTGACAACAATATCTACTATATGCTGACACCTGACGGCAAATATTATAATTTCAGCGGCTGCGGGAACACGCTGAACTGCAACCATCCCGTAGTCCAGGAAATGATTCTGGACTGCCTGCGCTACTGGGTCATTGAATACCGGGTAGACGGCTTCCGCTTTGACCTTGCTTCCATCCTTGGGCGTAATGAGGACGGAGTTCCCATGAACCAGCCTCCGCTTCTGCGCAATCTGGCCTTTGATTCCATTCTGGGCGGAGTAAAGCTCATCGCCGAAGCCTGGGATGCCGGCGGGCTTTACCAGGTGGGCTCTTTTCCGTCCTGGAAGCGCTGGGCCGAGTGGAACGGCCGCTACCGTGATGATATGAGATGCTTTTTAAAAGGAGACCCCGATATGGCCCGCATCGCTGCCCAGCGCATGATCGGTTCTCCTGATCTCTACGATCCGGTCTACCGGGGAGGCAACGCCTCTGTAAACTTTATCACCTGCCATGATGGTTTTACTCTATACGATCTGTACAGCTATAATCAGAAACACAACGAGGCAAACGGATGGGATAATACAGACGGATTCAATGACAATAACAGCTGGAACTGCGGACAGGAAGGCGAGACGGAAGACGAAGATGTCATGTCCCTGCGCTGGAAGATGATCAAAAACGCCTGTACGGTGCTCATGTGCAGCAGAGGGACTCCCATGTTCCTCTCCGGGGATGAGTTTGCCGATACAAGATACGGCAACAACAATCCCTACTGTCAGGACAACAGGATCTCCTGGCTGGACTGGTCTCTGCTTCAAAAAAACAAAGACCTGTTTAAATTCTTCCAATATATGATCGCATTCCGCATGGAGCATCCCGCTATCCGCCGGGATCTGGAACCCAGTTATATTGGTTTTCCTTCCATGAGCCTCCACGGCCTTGTCCCCTGGGAGGCAGACGCGCCGGAAAGCCAGTATGCTGCCTGCGCGCTGTTCGCCGGTTACGATGAGGAAAACCGGAGGGAAGATCTGGTCTATGTAGCCGTAAACGCTCACTGGCATGCGGCGCAGCTGACCCTGCCGGATCTGCCGGAAGACTATTGCTGGAAAATCGCAGTCAACACAGGCGATCCGAAACAGCAGACATTTATGCGGGACGAAATGCCGACAGCAGAGAAGACGCTGCTGCTCGGAGAGCGTTCTGTGATTGTATTTGTGGGGGAAAGTTTGGATTGACCTGACTGAAGGCGAAGGAGATTTTCTCTTCTATTTTTTCCGGTCCGGGCTGAAAACATTCTCTGGGAAATGATAAATTTTATCACAACTGTTCAGCCGATATGCTCGGCTGCATACATTCCTGCGGCAACACCTGCCAGACAGCAGAGCGCGCTTGCCGCCATATAAAATACCGCGATCCCATAATGCCTCTGTCCAAACAGATTATACGCTTCCAGGGAAAATGTTGAAAACGTGGTAAAACCTCCACACACGCCTGTTTTCAGGAACAGGACAAGATTCTGGGAATATCCGCGCCGTGCGGCTGCCCCGGCAATATAGCCGATCAGCAGCGCTCCCAGCACATTTGTAGCAAATGTGAGCGCCGGAAAAGTCCCTTTATAGGGCATAAGGCTGATGGCATAGCGGAGCATCGCGCCAAGAGCTCCGCCCAGCCCGACAAAGAGAAAAGCGTTCACATCCCTACCTCACATAGACAATATAATCATCTTTTCTGGGCTTTGCCTCCGGCACAGCGCCGTCTGCCGGGTAGCCGAGAATGCAGTGTCCTACGCCGATGTAATCGCCCTCGATCCCCCATTTTTTCAGAAGGGCTTTCCCTTCTTCAGAATCGAAGACTTCTCTTGCCCGGTGGATCCAGCAGGACCCCACTCCCACCGCATAAGCCGCGTTCATCAGATTGCCCAGCACAAGGGAGCCGTCCTCCACACAGGTGGGACGCTCTTTTGAGGCAAGCACAACAAGCACGGTAGGCGCGCCGTAAAACGGATCTGAGCCCCCTCCTCCCGGAAAATATTTTGCATTCAGTTCTGACAGGTGATCCCTGGTTTCTTTATCCTGTACAACTACGATTTTCGGAGACTGTTTTCCCATCCCGGTAGGCGCGTAGGTCCCTGCCTCGAGGATCTTCTGAAGATCTTCATCTTTGATCTGCTCCGTGCTGTAGCTTCGGATGCTTCTTCGCCCTTTTAAGTCTTTTAATGTTGATTCCATAAATGATCCTCCTTTTATCTCGCCTTTCTGTAAATCTGATACATATCTTCCTTATCCAGCTTTTTCACACATCCGATCGTCCGTTTCCCAAAGTGGCTGCATTTCTCCGCCAGTTCTCTCATCTGCTCTTCCGTAAGCTCGATCTCCATATCGCGGATGCTGACCGGCATATCGATCTGGCGGTAAAATTCTTCCATTTTCTCTACGCCCTTCTGTGCTGTTTCCATATCGTCTGCGCCTGGCTCCACTCCCATCACATTTACTGCGAATCTGGCAAAGCGCTCCGGCCTTGCATCCATCACATATCGCGCCCAGCTGCCCCATACTGCCGCAAGTCCTGCTCCGTGAGCCACGTCAAACATTCCGCCCAGCTCATGCTCGAGCTGGTGGCATGCCCAGTCACCGCCGTCTGTACCGCATCCGGTCAGACCATTGTGGGACAGGCTTCCCGCCCACATCACCTCTGCTCTGGCCTGATAGTTGTCCGGCTCGTTCATCAGGATTTTTGCGTTGTTCATCACCGTGCGCAGCAGATGCTCACTGATGCCGTCTGTCAGCTCCATGTTTTCCGACTGATTGAAATACCGCTCCATCGTATGCATCATAATATCCGTGCACCCGCAGGCAGTCTGATATTTCGGAAGAGTCATGGTGATCTCCGGGTTCATAACGGCAAATTTTGCCCGGCTGATATCAAAATTGCAGCCACGTTTGAGCCATCCCTTTTCATTTGTAATAACAGAAGAATTGCTCATCTCCGAACCGGCCGCAGAAATAGTAAGAACAACACCTACCGGAAGGCATGCTTTCGGTTCCCGTGTCTTATCATAAAAGTCCCACACATCTCCCTGTTCCTCATCTGCCACTCCGTATGCGATCGCTTTGGCAGAGTCGATCACGCTTCCGCCTCCTGCTGCCAGGATAAAATCCACGCCTTCCTTCCGGCACAGTTCAATCCCTTCATAAACAAGGGAAAGTCTGGGGTTTGGCACAACGCCGCCCAGCGACACATAAGAGATCCCGGCCTCATCCAGAGATGCATAAATCCGGTCCAAAAGACCTGTTCTCTTCACACTGCCGCTGCCATAGTGCACGAGAACTTTCCGGCATCCCTGTTCTTTTACCAGTTCTCCCACCTGTTTCTCCGATCCTTTTCCAAAGACTACTTTCGTAGGTGTGTAGTAAATAAAGTTCTCCATTGTATGTTTCCTCCTTTAAAATAATATCAGCCTGTCCTTATCCTATGGCTGAACTTGTTATCTAAATTATATCAATCTGGCACATCTTCATCGCCTCAAGAGCCTGTTCATGGCTTTCTGGCGTCACTCCCGCGCAGCAGGAAGACGCAACCCGGATGGGTATCTCCGGGAAATATGCCTTCAGAAGAAGCGCATTTGAGATCACACAAATATCCGTACACAGACCGATCAGAGTGATCTCCTCCACAGGCTCTTCCGTCTCATTCAGGCTCTTCACATATTCTCCCAGTTCCACACTTCCAAACGTCGGTTTGTCCAAAATCCTGCTGCCCGTCTTTCCCTGTATCGCCTCTTCCACCTCCGGGCGGAGCTGCCAGCCCTGGGTATCTTTTACACAGTGAACGACCGGAAGCTTCTTTCCCTCCGCGCTGTTCAGATAATCTTTCCCGTGTGTATCCCTTGTGGCGATCACCCTGCCGTTAAAAGTTCTGATCTTTTCGACCACGCCCGGAACGATAGCTCTCGCTTCTTCTGTCCCCAGAGATCCGTCGATAAAATCATTCTGCATATCCACTGCGACTAATATTTTCATTTTCGTCTTCCTTTCAGATCATAGTAAAATATATACTGCTGCATCACTCCGGCACATCCTTTATACCTGTCAAACGGGAACCCGCCTGCATACTGCGATTCAAGCACCTGCCGGATATGCGTATCCACGGGAAACGCGTCCAGCCGGAAACACTGGCCCGACTCGCAGATCTGAGGAACGGAAAAGCAGTCAGTTTCTATCGTAACCATATCTCACCGCCTTCCCGCCCATTATATCACAGTTCACATTCTTTCGTGAAGTATTACTTTCCGCACGTATCGCACCGCTGTTATTCCCACATGGGAAATCTTTCGGATAAAATGTGGCCGCTGTGCAGTATTATAAAATTTAGATCAGAGGGGATCCCCACTAACAAAAAATAATAGAAATTGTGGATTATCGCCCGAAATGGGCAGAAATGTCCAAGCCTGAAGAGAATAAGGTTCAGGCCAGTCATCAGAGACAACTCACTTGTTGACAGGCGCAATAAGTGAGTTGTCGTTCTGGGCTGGAAATCACTCGCCGTTCAATGTCTGTTCAATAATGCTGCGCATGATATCTTCCGTCATCTGTCCGGGAACATACCCGTATACATTTCCGTCTCTGTCGATCATAAATGTAGTCGGAAACGCAGAGATTCCATACTGATCAAACATCTCTCCGCTCTCGTCCATAAGAACCGGATACGTATATCCGTTCTCTTCCATAAAACCGGCAATATCTCCGCTGGAGCCTTCCTGCCCGATTTCCGGCCCGGCAATGCCGAGGATAACGACTTCCGCATCTCCTCCCTGGGCAGAATACTCTTCATATAGTTTCTGGATATCGGGCATTTCATTTCTGCATGGCCCGCACCAGGTCGCCCAGAAATTCAGGAAGATCACCTTACCTTTATAGTCCGACAGAGTATGGACTTTCCCGAACTGATCCTTCAGTTCAAGATCGTATCCGGGAGCCAGAACTTCCGAGACAGGATCATCGGCCGTTTCGTTCCCGGAACCGGCGCTGTCTGAGCCGTTTCCAGTCTCCCCGTCCGTTCCTTCCCGATCCGCTCCGTCGTCTTTCTGCTCATCCCCGGACTGCGTATCCATGCCGTTCTGTACCGTTGACAGATAGCCTGTAATATCATTCATTTTCCCCGTGAACATCAGCACGCCCATAAGGAGCATGATCACGCCGCCGATTTTTACCGTGTACTTAACAACCTTCATGTGCCGCCGGAAAAATCCAAGCAGCTGCGCCGTAAAGAGACCCGCTGCCAAAAACGGAAGGATGAATCCCAGCGTGTATACGCCGATCAGAAGGAATCCTTTCAGACTGGTCTGCGCGCTCCCCGCCATCAGAAGCACACTGGTAAGAGCCGGGCCTACGCAGGGTGTCCAGGCAAAGCTGAAAGTAAACCCCATGATCAGCGCCGTAACAGGCGACATGGTCATCTTCTCCAGACGTAATGGCAGACGGTGTTCCTTTCCCATGATCCTGGAAGTTCCAAATATACCGAGCTGATACAGGCCGAACAAAATGATCAGTATTCCTCCGATACGTGCAAAGAGCATTCTCTGCTCCCGGAAAAAACTTCCCGCGGCGGATGCGCCAAGTCCCAGCACAAAAAATGCGCCGCTTATGCCAAGCGTAAAGCAAAATACGCGCAAAAACAGGCGCAGCCTTCTTCTGCTTTCTCCACGTAAATTCCGGTCTCGAGGCGCAGCGGTGCTGCCGGCAGATAAATCCACAGCTTTTCCGGCGTCTGATACCATATTAAGCCCTCCGGCCAGATATCCCAGATACAGCGGCACAAGAGGAAGTACGCAGGGTGAAAAAAAGCTCAAGAGTCCCTGTACAAAAACCGCTGCCGCCGATATTCCTGTTTCTACTGTAAATCCCATCCCGTCAATCTCCTGTTTTCTTCTCTTTTTTCCATCCGGCAGGCCGCAGAACACTTATTTAGGAAAGATTGCTGTCCGCCTGCCGGGATTTTTTACAGCATAACATTTTCTGACCGGGCGAACTGTAACATTGTCACATTAATTCCCGCTGATGCGTCGCATACAGATATTCGTCTATTGTATTTATGATCCGGTCCTCGATCAGAGCCACCGGCTCGTTTTCAAGAAGACCTTCTCTCACCTTTGTATACTGGATCGGCATAAACTGGCTTAAAAGATTCAGCGGTATTCCGGCAGCGCGCAGATTGGAGAGCAGGCGGTCCGCTGCTTTCTCTACTTCCGGCACCGGCATATAATATCTGCAGCGGTCGGAGAAAGAGTATTTTCTCTTCAGGCGCAGTTCAAGATCGTTTCCCTGATAATGTTTTTTCCAGTTTTTGTCATTTTTAAGCATCTCTGCATCCAGAGTCTCAGCAAATCTGCTGGGCTCGGTATCCGTTCCATAGAGAAGCTCCTTTTCAATATTCTCAAGTGCGAACATCGCCTCACGCATGGCAAATGTAAGACCAGGCCCTACTTTCAGGATGCCCACACCGTCCTCTACAAGTTCGCGCAGTTTGATCTTTGTCTGGTAGTCCGTCGAATGCCCCTCAAACACAAGACTCGGGAACTCCTTGATAGAAGCCATCAGATCTTTCGCCTTTTCGCGGTCATACTCTGTACACCCGCTGTCCTTTTCCTCAACACCCGGCTGTACGACAACGCCGATCACTCTGTCCCAGACATCCTGTCCGAGTCCCGCATCCTGAAATGCCTTTTCAAATGCCGCCACCGTGTTTTTAAAGTCCTCGACTTTTGTAACCTGTACGCCGTTGTCCTCGCTTCCCACGGCGCCGCCCGGGATCGGCACTTCACTTCCTATAATATACACAGGCGGAATGGCGTCCGGATCTTTTTCCAGAAGCTTACCAAATGTCTCCTCTGCCACCTGAGCCAGGCGCGCTCCGCGGCCTGCGATGATCTCGTCGGAAAGGCGTGCATCTGGATCGTCGCTGCCTACCTTCATACTTGTATCAATATGGATCTTTGTGAATCCGGCGCTCACGTAATGACGGATCAGTTCCTCCGCATCCGCCATGGCGTCCGGCTCGTCCTTATAGGCAAATGTCAGCGGTCCCAGATGATCTCCTCCCAAAAAGATCCTGTCTTTGTCAAACCCGTTCTTCTCAGCGATATCAAGAACAAATTTCTTAAAATCAGCCGGCTTCATGCCCGTATAGCCGCCGTTCTGGTCGCACTGATTCGCCGTACTCTCGATGAGGACGCAGGATCCGTCCGAGAGCCCTCTCTTAAACGCCGCTTCGATCACGTACCCATTTGCGCTGCACACGGAATAAATCCCCACATTTTTACCCTGTTTCTGCAGTTCTACAATTTTTTTCAGTGGATTCTGACGCATCTTAATCACTCCTTTTTTGTTTTCATCCTAACACTTTGGTAAAAGGCATACGTTGGATTTATTAAACAAACATTTGCATTTTTTAAGAAAGTCAAAAATGAAGAGACAGAAGATTATGTTCTGTGATATACTGAGGAAAGAAAATACAAAGAAGAGAGGTTATTTCTATGGCGTTAGTTACAACAAACGAAATGCTTTTAAAAGCACAGGAAGGACATTATGCTGTTGGTGCCTTCAACGTAGAGAACATGGAAATGGTAATGGCAGTTCTCAGAGCCGCCGAGGAGATGAAAGCTCCGGTCATTATGCAGACAACCCCTTCTACAATAAAATATGCAGGGCTGGACTACTATCTTGCAATGGTCAGAACTGCCGCAGCAAGGGCATCTGTACCGGTTGCCATGCATCTTGACCATGGCAACAGTTTTGATCTTGCCATGCAGGCTCTGCGCACCGGCTACACCTCCATCATGATCGACGGATCACATGAGTCTTTTGAGGACAATATCACACTTACCCGCCGTGTTGTGGACGCATGTGCTCCTTCTGCCGTCAGTGTAGAGGCAGAACTGGGCAAGGTGGGCGGAAAAGAAGATGATCTGGAAGCAGCCGATGACTCACCGTACACAGATCCTCAGCAGGCAAAAGAATTCGCAGAACGCACACAGGTCAACTCCCTTGCAGTTGCCATCGGAACGGCACACGGCCTGTACAAGGGGATTCCGAAGCTTGACTTCGACCGCTTAAACGCGATCCGCGAGGTTGTATCCATCCCCCTTGTTCTTCACGGAGCATCCGGCGTTCCGGACGAAGCAGTCCGCGAGTCCATCACTCTCGGTATCTGCAAAGTCAATTTTGCCACAGAACTGCGCATCGCATTCAGCAATGGCGTAAAAAAATACATCGGAGAAAATCCTGATGTATTCGATCCGAAAAAATACGGAAAAGAAGGCATCGAAAATGTTGTCGCCTTAGTAAAAGAAAAAATCAGCGTATGCGGTTCTGAGGGACGCGCCTGATCCGTTTCTATAAGATCAGGACTTACCGAAAAAACAGCGATCCCCTTTCGGATGGGCTCCACAGTGAGCTGCCGTCCGAAAGGGGATTTTTTCAATTTGTTTTCCTATCGTTTCTTCTGTTTTGTCCGTGATGTCTGAGATATTCCCGGCCTTGCGGGCTCATTCTTGGATTTATCTCCACTCATTTTAATAAAAGCTATCAGGTGAAGCGTGCCAAAATACACACCGATAAGAGCGATCCCACCGCTTAGGATCATCAGTCCCATAGAGTATTTTTCCATATATGCATTCAGCACAACCAGTACCGCCAGCGCAAAGTACAGGATGGTCAGTATGACGATTCTGCCTTTTTCTTTGTTCTCCATCGTATACTGAAGCGCAGAGACACGTCTCTCAAAGTCAACATCTGTCACTTTCTCAAGCTTTTTCAAAAACGAACGGCGGAAAAGGATCTCTGCCAGCGCCATCATAACCGCCCATGCGATCGCCGCCTGCACCCATGTGAGAAATGTAGCGCCAAACAGGATAGCGGCAAACAGAAGGATTACAAAACGATTTTTAAAAAACTGTGCCGAATTCTCACTGTTTTTCCCCACCAGATATCCCTGCTTTGTCACAAAGTCATAATATATAGTGCGCCCTTTCTTGTCCGTATAAATATTTCTGCCTGAAAGGCGGATCTTCTCCACCGGTTTTGATTTGTTCTTCTTGCTCATATTTCTTCTTTCCACGTCTTTCCTTTATTCTGTCTGTCCATCCAGCATTGGATTGCCCATGCAATATGTCTGCAGCACCTTGTAATCACGGTCGAGGACCACAAGATCGGCGTCCATGCCAACCTTGACTGCACCTTTTCTGTCATCCACGCGCAGACATGCCGCCGGATTTTTTGTGCAGGAATTGATTGCCGTATCAACAGGCACAAGCGCTTCCTCGATCAGAATGCGGAGGCCATCATTGATGCGGAGTGTTGATCCTGCCAGTCCCTTTGACGACGTCAGATGCGCGCTGCCATCCGGATAAATCTCGATCTCATTTCCTCCGAATATAAATTTCGAGCCGGCCGGAGAACCTTTCGCCATCAGAGCGTCGCTGACCATCATTCCATAATGAGGTCCTTTCGCCTCAAAGAACTGGTGCAGAGCCGCCGGTGTAGAATGATTTCCGTCGCAGATGATTTCGCCGTACATGCTCTTTATCCGGTATGCTGCTCCCACCAGACCGTTCGCCCTGTGATTAAAGGGCGTCATGCCATTATAAACATGTGTCATAGACCTTGCGCCGTGGGCAAACGCCTGAACCGCCTCCTGGCTTTTTGCCGCTGAATGGCCGATACTCACTACCACGCCGTGTTCTGCACAGTAGCGGGTCAGTTCAAAGTTTTCATCTGCCTCTGTAGCCATAGTAATATATTTGATCAGCCCCTCTGCCGCCTCCTGGTACTTCTTAAACTGTTCTACAGAGGGCTTTCTGATAAACTGTTCCGGCTGGGCCCCTTTATACTTCATATCCAGGTACGGTCCCTCAAAATGGATGCCGAGGATCTCCGCTCCCGTGTATCCCTCCCGGACTACTTTTGCCACATTTTTCAGTGCATTTGTCAGGACTTCCTCGCTCTGTGTGATCGTTGTGGGAAGAAGCGCGGTTACGCCTTCGTTTACGATATTGCGCACCCAGTTGCGAAGTCCTTCTTCCTCGGCATCATTTGTGTCAAAGCCATATGCGCCGTGACAGTGCAAATCGATAAAACCTGGAAGGATCCAGTTGGCGCCATAGTCAGCGTCTGCCGGTTTTTCGCCATAATTATAGATATTTACGATTTTTCCGTCTTCGATTTCAATCTGCGCTTCCACAAACTGATCAGCAAACCAAACTTTTTTGCTTTGAATAATCATCACTCTGCCTCCTGTTCTCTGAATTTGTCCGGCCCTGAAAATACAGCCGGTTTCCTTGCACCTTGCTTTTTGCAAACGATTATACTATAATTTAATAACGTATAGCAGGCAGTCTGCCCGCTGAATATGGGGGTCTAATATGATAAATCAAACGGATAAAAACAGCTTTGAACCTTTCGGCTCCATCTATGATGAACCGATAGACAACACAAAACTGAATCTGGAACGCAGAGAAATCACTTCTGTTTCTTCCAAAATAAACCGGCTTTTTGTGTTTCCCTGCGAAGTATGCGTTGAATGTCCCAAAGGACTTTCCATGCTTTTGATAACCAGTTCCCCGGATATGGACAGTGTGAAAACATTCCCGGTAAGGCACAATCTAAAGATCAGGGCAAATACCTATTTTAATCTGATCCCTCTGTCCCCTCCGCTGAAGTGGCATCTTATCACGCCAAAGCTGCCTCTTAAATACGTAGACCTCACTACTCCTTACACATATCAGCCTGTGTCGGCGCCGTTTCATGTGCGGAAAATCCTCGACTGCTGGTTTACCAATCAGTCGGAGCGCTGCCACCTGAAAAAGGAGGCCCACAAGTCTTACGAACTGATCTATGTCTATGAGGGCAGGCTTACGATCACGCTTCCCTCCGGCAGCTATGCAATGCAGCCCCATGATCTGATTTTGTACCATACAGCGGAAACGGAACTGAACATTGATTCCAACTGCTCCTACCTGACTGCAGTTTTTGATACGAACCAGAGGAAGCCTCTCCATATTCTTAACCGGCCGTTCCACTGCACCAGTGAACTGCAGCAGGTACTGTGGAAACTGCTCATAGAGAGTTTTGCCAATTCATATTACACGAAAACACTGATGGTCTGCTATCTGCAGGAAGCGCTTCTGCTCCTTATGCAGTTCTACGAGACGATCAGCCACGAAACACTTCATGTGGACGGGAAATCTCCCTTAAACGATCTGCTGTCCGAGATTCTCGCCTATATGAACAAACATATAGCAGAACCCATTACGATAGAAGAAATCTGCCATGAGTTCTTTATCTCCCGCTCTTCCCTGCAGGCTCTGTTCAAGACTCATCTGAACAGTTCTCCCAAGAACTACCTCCTGAACATCAAGCTGCAGAAGAGCAAAGAACTGATCCGCGAAAACCAGTATACGATCAGCGAGATAGCCTATATGCTGGGATTCAGTTCTATTCATTACTTTTCGAGGCTGTTTAAAAAATATTTTAACACAACGCCCAGCGCCTATGCCAGAAAAATCTTTGAAAATCAAAACTCCTCTAAAAGCGAAGCACCGTCCCGGGACTGATGCGCCGCGTTTCCAAACGCTGCGCCAGAACCCGGAACGGACGGGATATCTCCCGGATAGTTTTATGCAGAAATCAGCCGGTGATTACATCCTGAATGCTGTATCTGGATATCTGTATCACTGTGCTCTTGTTAATCTCCACATCAATTAAATCGTTGTTAATGCGGACGATCTTGCCATAGATACCGCCTGCAAACAGGATTCTGGCCCCCACCTTGATCCCCTCCTGCAGTTTTCGCATGGCCTCTCTGTTTTTCTTCATATTCTTTGCCGAAATAACGGCCAGCACAATGGCACATATTCCGAGCAGAACGCCTACTGTAACACAGCTCCAGATAATAACAGTCACTTGATTCATAGCTATTTTTTATCCTCCTTGCCAGAACATGGTCTGCCATAAGGCAAACCATGTTCTCCTTTTTCCAGTCGTTTACTTTCTTGTATATGGGTAAAGAGTAACGCCTTTCACCACTCTGTTCACCTCTCCGGTCGGACAGGGGTTGTCCGGTGTAATAGACATAGACAGAGATTTCAGCACTGCCAGAGTCTGCGCAAACAGGATATAATCCAGTCCGAGCAAAACATTTTCGTACTTTTCATCCAGGCCGTATACAACCGTATAATCTACCAAAGCAGCTACCGCATCATCCTGGCTGCTCATTACAGCTGCAATTTTATTTCCTTTGCGCTGGCCGCTCATTTCTTTGATCAGATCTATCTCATACTGTCTTGTATACGGGTCGTCGCTGAGGTATACAACCGTGATCGTTGTATCGTCAATGATGGATTTCGGGCCGTGACGGAATCCGAGCGGCGTATCGTACATTGTCACAACTTTTCCTGCTGTAAGTTCCAGCATCTTGAGAGCGGACTCCTGGGATGTTCCTTTTAAAGTGTTGCTTCCAAGATAGACGATACGTTTGAAATCATACTCGTCAACAATTTTCTGTGCAATCCCGAAATTATTATCCAGAAATTCCTGACCCGCAGCAGCGATTTTCCGAACATCTGCCGTCACTTTGTCAAGCTCGCTCAGATGGAAGCACAGGTATGTTGCCAGATACATATTGGAAAAACTGGAAGTCATGGCAAAACTCTGATCGTGAGTCTCGTCTGTCAGATTAATGGCATAGCAGTTGTCCGTTGTGTCTGCACGTTTTGACAAAGCTCCGTTTTTGTTGCAGGTCACAAAGAGATGGTATACGTTATCGCATACACTCTCTGCCGCGTCGATAGCACCTACCGACTCCGGTGAATTTCCTGAGCGCCCGAAACTGATCAGCAGCGTCGGTTTTGTACGGGACAGATAAGCTTCCGGCGTAGCCACGATATCTGTCGTACCGTAAGACTTTACTTTGTAATTCAGCAGGCCGGTCAGATGCGGGAACAGTGCGTTTCCTACAAATTCGCTGGTTCCAGCGCCTGTCAGGACCACATCAAAATCATCGCATGTGATTACCTGGTCAATAAACTTCTGGATCTCATCTTTGTGTTCCGCGATCTGCCTGCACGTCTTTTCCCATGTAGCAGGCTGCTGATAAATCTCGCTGACTGTAAATGTTGAAGATGTCTCCGCCATCTTTTCCGGCGTAATGCCAAAGATCGTACTCATTTTTCTTTCCCCTTTCATAAGCTCTGCCGGTTTCTCCCGACTTCAGCCTGTTCTATAATATGCGGATAGCTTTAGATGCCGTCGTCAGACGCCTCCTGCACTACCTGCTTAAATTCGTATTTTGTCACCTGTTCTTTTCCCGTCTCAAGAACAGAATCTACCAGCCCGTCCAGGTCATCCATGAACTTGCGGGACATAACGATCTCCACAAGCATCGGCAGATTTGTTCCTGCAACTATGCGGATATTTTCCTTGCCGTGCCCGATCTGTGCCGAGACATTAAACGGCGTTCCGCCCATCAAATCTGTAAATATTATAACTCCTTCGCAGTCTTTTAACTCTTCCAGTGCCTTTGTCAGCTCCCGGGTCAGATCCTCGGTACTGTACGTCGGCAGAAAATCTACATAGCGATATGCTTCCTGTTCCCCGGCGATCAAGTTCACAGAACTCGTCATACCGGAACCAAAATTTGCATGTCCTGTAACTAATAATCCAATCATAATACCTCTCCTGTTCTAAACATGTTCAGTGCCTGTATATAAAAATATCCTTCTACTTTTCTGCTTCACTGAGATATTTATCCACAACAGGCATATAAACTGCCTTGGGATGCAAGCATGCCTTTGCGCTCTGCATATAGAGAAGCGCATTTTTGTCATCCCCCAGATAGGAATACTGTTTTGCAACCATAAACAGAATTGCGCCTAACGCAAATCCATAGTAGCGTTTGGAGTTGATATCTTCCTCCATCTTATCGATCAGGTCGCTTTTTCCGTCCAGCATTACTGCATAGCATTCCTCATTGTAATGAATAAAGTTGTCATTGCCGGTCTTTTTGATCTCTTCCAACAGCCAGTCTGCATATTTCCGGTTTCCTTTGATCAAAAATGTGTGGAAATACGTTTCCAGGAAGCTTTCCTTGTCTTCTGCGTGAGAATACTCTGTATGGAGCATATGACGGAGCATCTCTTCAAACATATCCATCTCTTTTGTTATATAATAGACTCTCAGCTTGTACAGATCGCAGACATATTCGCCGAGAATCCGGCGGGATACTCCCATATCCGCCACCCGGGCAACTAAATCACTGTCCCGGTTCTTTAGTCCTGTGTTCATGCTGCGCAGCTGGAAATTTTTAATTCCCTGAAAGATCAAGTATCCCACGAGCGCAGCCGCTGCAATAAATATTGTTATCGTATTCAAACAGCCACCTGATTTCCCTGTAGAATAATAGGAGGGGGGGATTAAAATCCCTCCCCTCGCTTTCCTGCGGCCCGTAAGCCGGTTTAATTCATTTCAGAAAAGTCTGCATACGCAGTCTTCCCACTTGCATTGTTCAATACGGTCTATTCGGGCATACTTACATCAATGCCAGCCTCCTGCAGCGATTCAACTACTGCGTTCACAGCATCCCAGGCTTCCTGACCAGTCTTTTCTGCCGGAGCAGGTTCAGGATACTCATACCACTCTACAAGAGGAGTATATCCGCCAAGAAGCGCATTTCCATTTTCGTCTGTAACCTGAGAGTTACCTGACCAGATACCGAATGCGCATCCTACGATACCAACTACAAGAATAAGGATGATACATCTAACCGGTGTCCAGCCCTTCTTGATCAAAACATAGATACCAAGTGTGATCAGAAGCGGGATCAGTTTCGGCAGTACGCCGTCCAGCAGACTCTGGATGTTGATCTGTGTCTCGCCAACGATCAGACGTACCGTTGTTGATCCATAGTTTGCGATCAGGCCGCCGACTACGAAGATACCAAGGATACTTGCCGCGCGTGTGAACTCTTTTGCATTTGCCGTCAGCAGAGTAACTGCTTTTGTTCCCAGTCCGTAAGACCAGTACATCAGTCCGAAACGAATGATAAACTGAACTACGTTGAAAATGAGCAGGAACAGGATTGCTCCGATAATCTGGCCCTCCATAGCCATATTCGCAGTCAGACCTGCTGTGATCGGAACAAGTGTCAGCCAGAACAGAGCGTCACCGATACCGCCAAGAGGACCAGCCGCAGAAATACGTACGGAACGGATCGTCTTTGTATCAGCTTTGTTCTGCTCGAGTGAAAGAACAATACCCATTACAAATGTTACAAGGAACGGGTGTGTGTTCAGGAAGTCCAGGTTGTGAGCCATAGAAGCTTTCAGGTCTTCCTTGTTTGTATGTATCTTCTGGAGACCCGGAAGAATACCCCAGAGCCATCCACAAGACTGCATTCTCTCATAGTTGAAGGATGCCTGTAAGAAACAGGACAGCCAAACCATCTTATTTAACGTCTTCTTATCCAGCTGCGGAGCCGGAGTCAGGTCCTGATATCTATCTGGAATATTATATGCCATCCTGGTCACCTCCTACATAACCGGCACCTGCGCCTGCGTTCTGTTTGATCTTTGTCTGTGTCGTAAAGTCATAGAGTGCGATTGCAACACCTACGAATGCGCACAGAAGCAGAGTTGCTCCGGAAGTTGATGAATTTGCGCTGCAGAGCAGTGCCATAACGAATCCAGCCAGCAGGAATCCCCACATCTCGTTGGACATCATAACCTTCATCAGGATAGCAAAGCCGACGAACTTCATTGCGCCGCCTGCTGCATCCAGACCAGCCATTACCCATGAGAAGTCGCGTGCAAAATCCTGAAGTGCTTCTCCGAGAGCTGTGCCGCCGTAAAGACCTGCGACAGCCAGGATACCAAACAGACATCCCAGAACTCCCATTTCCAGGAAGTTGATATTGCGGATACCTTTTACATTTGCTTCTTCAGCATATTTGTCAGCCTTAGCCATCATACCGGACATGAATGTAAATGTCAGTGTAACAGCGTACTGTCCGAATACTGCAAACGGAACAGCAAGACCTAACGCAGCGCCAACGCCCTCTGCCGTTGCTTCCATATTAAGAGAAACTGCAAATACTGTTGCCATGATTCCTCCCATGATAGCGTTTGGCGGCTGTGCTCCACCGATCGGCATACTACCAATCTGCATAAGCTGATAAGCTCCGCCGACTACGATACCAAGCTCAAAGTTACCAAGGATAGCGCCGATGATCGGGCAGGTAACGATAGGCTGGTACAGAGACTCTAAGAAGCTGAACTGGTCGATGCCCATGATAAAAGCAACTACAAAGACCAGAATTGCCTGAATAATTGATATATCCATGTCTACTCCTTTCCTGTTTAACCAATAAAACCTCTCTAGTTATTTGAATAATTTTTCGATGTTTTCCACCGGTGTGTCCGGAACACGTTTGATTTCCAGCTCCACGCCCAGTTCCTGCAGCTTTCTGAAAGTTGCAACATCATCGTCATCTACGGCAACCGAAGTTGCGACCTGACGTTTTCCATCAGCCATGTGCATATTTCCGATATTAACTTTCTTGATCGGTACCCCGCCCTCAACCAGCTTAAGCACATCCTGTGGTGTCTCGCAGATAATTGCAATATGCTGATTCGCAGAAGCTTTGTGAATGATATTGATTGTCTTCTCAATGGTAAAGAAACGTGTCTGTGCGTATGACGGCGCAGCCATGTTCATCAGTCCCTGGCGAAACTCATCCGCAGCAACCGCATCATTCGCAACAAGCAGGAGGTTTGCGCCTACGACGCCGCACCACTGCGTTGCCACCTGACCATGAATCAGCCGATTGTCAATTCTCGTCAATCTAATATCTGGCATGCTCGCATCCCCCTTTCTTTAAAAATTTAGCATTTAGCATTCAGCGGACAGGTCAAAGCCCCTTTCCTCATGCCGTTTCAACAAGCGCCTTTTCATTTTTAAAAAGGCTGTATCTGCTTACAAACATCATTATACCAGACTTTCATTTTATTAGTTTGCACTTTTTATTCATCCTCTTGCATTTTTGATTATATAGTTTTACCAAAAAAAACTCTGAAATTTCTTTCCTTTGCCACAAATAGAACAATTCCCCCGCATTTTTACACCTTTTTCTTTCTTTTTCTCACAAATTGCAGTTTCTTCGCCGCTGTAATTTCATATTTGCACCAACTTTGTCCACAAAATAACCGATACCGAAAACCTGCCATTTAACGAAAGGGTGATTTTTCGGCATCAGTTACTATAATGTGCATAAACAAAAAGAAAAAATGTATTTTTATGCATTTTTTATTGATTATATGCATATTTCCCATTTTTATAAATTTCCTCTTGCATAATTATAACTTCTAGTGTATAGTATGATGTAGCTTGCAAAAGCTGTAAAACAAACAAAAGCTGCCATCCGTCCCCGACGGATGGCAAAATTAATAAAAATACATTCAGGAGGCTATCAGAAATGAGTAAAGAAAAAGTGGTTCTGGCATATTCAGGGGGGCTTGATACAACAGCTATCATTCCGTGGCTGAAGGAAAACTTCGGGTATGACGTTATATGCTGCTGCATCGACTGCGGTCAGGGAGAAGAACTGGACGGACTCGATGAGAGGGCAAAGCTTTCCGGCGCATCTAAATTATATATTGAAAATATTGTAGACGAATTTGCTGATGATTTTATCATGCCCTGTGTAAAGGCAGGCGCCGTCTATGAAAATCAGTATCTTCTGGGAACTTCTATGGCCCGTCCGGCTATTGCAAAAAAACTGGTGGAGATTGCCCGCAAGGAAGGCGCTGTCGCCATCTGCCACGGCGCGACGGGAAAAGGAAATGACCAGATCCGTTTTGAACTGGGCATCAAAGCTCTCGCACCGGATATCAAGATCATCGCGCCATGGCGTATGACAGATATCTGGACCATGCAGTCCCGTGAGGATGAGATCGAGTACTGCAAAAAGCACGGCATCGATCTCCCCTTTGATACAAAACACAGCTACAGCCGCGACCGCAATCTGTGGCACATCAGCCATGAAGGACTGGAGCTGGAGGCTCCGTCCGTGGAACCAAACTATGACG